>JAEEGL010684400.1_pt1 | contig 40473 bp, 37 predicted proteins | sample 9134231 | NCBI WGS metagenome assembly JAEEGL01 (sample SAMN16246548, study PRJNA631951) | gut metagenome | biome: gut microbiome; feature: rumen; material: fiber-attached | host: Bos | place: Iran: Karaj | collected 2018-10
GACAGCGTCCCCGCAAAAATGTGCCGCAGGCACATCAAAAGCACTTTATCGACAAACTGACCGGAGAGCATTGCCCTCCGGTCTTTTTCAGCATTTGAAGAGGGCAGCCTCCGTTCCGGCGGCAGTGCCGGAGCTCCATGCCCATGCGAGATTATAGCCGCCGCAGTCGCCGTCGAGATCGAGCAGCTCGCCGCAGAAAAACAGCCCCGGACAGCGCTTTGACTCCAGATTCCGCGTGATGCTCTGCCCCGAGATGCCGCCTGCGGTCACCTGCGCCTGCGCAAAGCCCGCCAGCCCCGCAACCGGAAATTCCCATGCCCTGAGCATTCCCGCGAGCGCGCCGAACGCCTGCTGCGGCATCGCATCTGCGGGCGCCGAAACCGATATCCCGCAGCTGCGCAGGAGCACTTCGCCGATGCGCCGTGGCAGCAGACCCGTCAGCAGGTCGCCCGCGGGCTGATCGCCGCGCTGGGTCAGCAGCGTCCGCAGCAACGTGCCGACCGCCTGCGCATCGAGCTCGGGGAGCAGATCGACCGAGAGCGTCAGCGATCTGCCGTGTACCGCGGCGAGCCGCGAGAGGTTGAAGATGCAGATGCCCGAGAGCGCCGTCTCGGTGAACTGCAGCTCGCCGGATTCTGTTTTCAGGGCGCGGTCACCGCACCTTGCCGTGACCGCACAGCGCACGCGGAGCCCCTTGAGTGCCTTGAGATGCGGCGACTGCACCGGGATCGGGCAGAGTGCGGGCAGCGGTCTGACGACGCGGTGCCCCAGCCGTTCCAATACGGGGAGCAGGCTGCCGTCGGTGCCGCAGGACGGTGCCGCAGAGCCGCCGCACGCCGCGATCACAGAATCAAACCGGAGCTCCCGTGCGCCGGAGGAGGTATCGCTGCGGAGCAGAAAGCCCTGCTTTTGCGGGAGAATGTCGGTGACGCGGGTGTCGCAGAGGGTCTCGGCGCCGCACTGTGTCGCCCGGATGCGGAGCGCGTCGAGCACGGATGCAGCGGTCATGCTGCGCGGATAGCAGCGCCCCTCGCTGTCGGAGCGGATGAGCAGACCCATTTCGCGGAACCACGCTTCCGGGTCGAAGCCCGCGAGGATCCGGTTCGCCTGCGGGACGGTGCCGTGATAATGCGCGGGGGAGCGGTCGCGGTTGGCGAGATTGCAGCGTCCGTTTCCGGTCAGGAGGAGCTTTTTGCCGACACGCGGCAGACGTTCGAGGACGGTCACTGCCGCGCCTGCCTGTGCTGCCGCGATCGCTGCCGCGAGCCCCGAGGCGCCCCCGCCGATCACGCCGACGGTTTGCTGCACGGTGCGCATACGGGTCACATGGTCGGGGCGCGGAGCTCATGCTTGCCCGCGCTCTCCTTGAGGAGCTTGGGCAGCGTCAGCGCACTGCCGATCAGAATGGAGATCACGCCCCAGAGAATGCACTTGATGAGCTCGCCCTTGGCGGAGGAGTAGGTGTCCATTTTCAGCAGGGTGGAGAAATCGCGCAGGCAATCTCCGGTCTCGCGGTGCGAGATGATGACCTGACATTCCTCGTACTGCGCCTTCATTTTGGGCAGGTCGATGACGGTGCCCTCTTCTGCGAGCGCCTCCCGCATCTCGTCCGTGAGCGATTCGAGCTCTTCGCGGATGGACTCATAGCTGTTGACATATTTCAGCGCGTCGGCATACTGCTCCTGATTGAACTCTGCGAAATCCTTTGCGAAGCAGAGCACCGGCGTGAAGGCGGCTGCTGCCATTGTCACGATCACACCGATCACGGCGATCGGCAGCGTGAGCTTGCGCCCGAATTTCTTCATCAGCACGAAGGCGATCAGTGCGCCGACATAGCCGGTCAGATAGGAGACATAACCCATGCGCAGCACGGCAAAGGTCAGCGCGACGAGCACCGCACAGCCGGTCACGAGACCGAGCACGGTGCCGAGGGGGTTGACACGGACCTGCGCGTGCTCCTCGGCGACCTGTCCGACGCGCTCGAGGGTGCGGACGCGGCAGGAATCGCAGAGACAGACGCCGGTGTCGTCGAGCATGTAGGCGTTGTAGCCGTAGTCGGCGCCGCAGCTCATGCAGCAGGGGACAAGCCCGAGCATATCGGCGAGGTGGACGAGCGAATCGACCTGATTGATGGCGTTGAGGTCGGCGTCGCGCGAGGCGATGGCGATGACGCAGGAGAGGCAGCGGTTGCGGTAGGTCAGCCCGGAGACACCCTGCTGGGAGATACGCCACTGCTCGAGCTGGGGCGCGATGTTTTCGTCTCCGGTGAGCTTGCCGTAGAGGCGGAAGACGAGGGAGCCGCGCCGTGAGAGATACTCGACGAAGACGGGGTATTTGCCCATTGTGCCCCAGAAGCACTGTGCCTTTTTGTCGTAGGAGAGACCGGTGTTCTCGGAGAAGTGTGTGATATGAAAGCCCATGATGATGTTCCTCTTTTCATTGTGGTGATATGATGCTGTCATTATACCACAAATTTCCGAAAATTACAAGTCTGTGCGAAACATGCGGCGGAAGGAGCAGGGAGGAGGGAGGAGGGAGGAGGGCAAGTTAGCAGTGAGTAGTGAGGAGTTAGTAGTGGTTCCGTTATCGTCACTTCTGCCGCTGATTGAGAACGATTTTGGGAGTATCGCGCCATAAGAAGGCGCGCCAGCGCCGTGCATTGCGCGAAACTGGGAGGCTCCGCAAAACGGCGCCCGAAGGGATTCGCCCCGTTTGCTTGCAAACATGGGGCTGCCGCGCCGCTTAAGGATTTCTTCACGAATTCCCTACTTGCATCTTCATCGAAATCGGAGTATAATGATAATATACGATTCCCGGGAAAGGAAGGACGTCTCAATGGAAACTATTCTGATCTGCGACGATGAACGCGACATCGTCTCGGCACTCAAAATCTATCTCTCCGCCGAGGGCTGGCAGACCGTTCCGGCATACTCCGGTCTTGAGGCGGTCGAGCGCGCCAGAGAGGGCGGCATCCAGCTCATCCTCATGGATATCATGATGCCCGGCATGGACGGCATCACCGCGATGAGCGAGATCCGGCAGTTCAGCAATGTCCCGATCATTCTGCTCACCGCAAAATCCGAGGATTCCGACAAGATTCTCGGGCTCAACATCGGCGCGGATGACTACATCACCAAGCCCTTTTCGCCCGCAGAGGTCGTCGCGCGCGTGCGCTCACAGCTGAGGCGCTATCTGCGTCTGGGGGCTGCCGCTGCCGATGAGCCCGGTGTCCTCACCGTCGGCAGCATCACGCTCGATCTCGACGCCAAATCGGCGCTGCTCGACGGCGTGCCCGTCAGCCTGACACCGATCGAATTCGACATTCTCTCGCTGCTCATGCACAATGTCGGCAAGGTCTTTCCGCCGCGCGAGATCTATCAGGCGGTCTGGAAGGCGGACCCCACCGGCTCGGAGAACACCGTCGCCGTGCACATCCGGCATCTGCGCGAAAAGCTCGAGATCAACCCGCAGGAGCCCCGTCAGATCAAGGTCGTCTGGGGGCAGGGCTATAAGCTCGAAAAGCCGTGAACTGCATCGAAGCAGCCGTGTTCCGGCATCAACCGCGCGCCTATCTGCTGACCGCTGCGCTCGGTGTCGCCGCGGGACTGCTGGTCGCATTTTTCAGCAGGTTTCCGCACGATGACCTCTGGAGCCTTGCGCTGTTCAGCTCGCAGTGCATCGGCTTCTGGTGCTGCGCCTGCTCGCTGATCGCGCTGTTCAGCAGCAGACAGACCGCCGCAGGGGCACATGTGGCGCTGTTTGTGTTCTGGATGTTCTATGTCACAGGGGTGTTCAAGCGGCTGGCGACCGTTCGCCGCGGATACAGCCCCGTATCGTATTTTTACAGCGGACTGTGGCAGGAGCTCGCCTACGGGCTGCTCCCGGCTGCGGGCTGCTTTGCTGCCGCGATGATCCTGTGGTACGGCAGAAGAAGCCGGATGCCCTTTGTGCTGCTGCGGTTTGCGCCGCCTGCGGTGATCGCTGCGGAAGCGGTCATGCTCTGGTGCATCGTCTGCTTCCGGCGGCAGGGGCTTTTTATGGCGCTGGTCGATACGGGCTGTGTGTTCCTATATGCCGCGGTGATCCGGAGAGCTTCCGGCTCACGCGCGAAATCTGATCGGATGCGAGGGGAGGGAGAACCGTGCACACACGCAGAAAATGGGTCAAGCTGATCGCCGTGATCTGCTCGATCGTCTGTCTCTGGGGCGCGGGCGTCTCGCTGGTCGCCGTGCTGTGCAATCTGATGATCGGCTTCTCCGATTCCGACGCGGATTTCAATGAATCCTTCCTGAATTTTGCGGTCGAAAGGGAATACAGCCGCATCCAGAGCTATTATCAGATCACGGAGGCGCTCAGGCGGCAGAACGAGAAGGAGGGCATCAAGAAGATGCTCGAGAATCTCCAGTCGCACTTTGACGCCGGGCGCACGAATCTGCGCTTTGCCGTGACCGACACCGACGGCGCGCTCATGCTGACGAACGACCCCAAATACGGCACCGAGCAGGAGCTGCTCGCCTCGAACGTGCGGCAGGATTCGCTCACGATGAACAGCCGGGAGTATCAGGTGCAGAAGCACTTTGACCCGGGGCAGATCAGCTTTGCCGAGCTGATGAACATGAATATGGCAAGGCTGCTCGACGAGCCCGGCGACTATTCGCTCTGGTTCTTCACCTATGACACTGTCGACGCGGCCTTCCACGGCGACTTTGACACGGTGCAGCTCAGCGGCGAATTCGTCGACTATCTCCGCTTTGCGACGCTGCCCGAAGCCCAGAGCTACGACTACACGGGCAGATACGGCGAATACTGCAGCTGGACGGTCGTCAACACGACCGACGAGGCGGAGACCGCCGCTGCAAACGCGCATGACCCCTACCGGGATGACGGGTCGTTCGGGTCGCTCGGGTCGCCCGGGGAAGGCACGGGCGATGCCGCAAACACGGCAAATGCCGTTCTTGTGCGGGTGAATGCATACGGCGAAGCCTCCTTCTCGCAGATGACCCTCGAGGAATACTACAATCTCAGGGAGCAGGGCATCATGGTCCGCGCGCAGGACGAGGCGCTGGAAAAGCATCTGTCCGCCGGCTTTGACATCACAGTGCAGGCGGAGCACGCCGACACCAAGGTCGTTCTGGTGCGCACCTATCTGCCCGCCGACCTGCCCGTGCGCGACACGATCAAATCGAATTACGCGGTCTTCCGCGTGCTGTTTGTCTATTCGGAGCAGTATGTGATCGCGATGTTTGCGGCGATCGTGCTGACGGTGATCGCCTGCATCAGCATGTGCACGGCGGCGGGGCATCCCGACGACACCGACCGGCTCGCGCCCTCGCGCGTGCACGAGATCGCCTATGAATTCTTCTGGCTGCTGCCGGTACTGGCATTCGGGCTGAGTGCGGCGGTGTTCGTCGTCCTCTGCGAGACCGCAGCCTCCTACCGGATGCTCGCGATCTTCGGCATCGGCATGTCGCTGTGTGTCTCGGCATGCTGCATTCTCTGGCTCTACACGACCGCGGTGCGGGTCAAGTGCGGCACCTTCTGGTCGAGCTTCTTCTTCGCGCGGATGCTGCGCGGCTTCTTCGCGCTCTTCCGCAATCAGCTCGCAGTCAGTGCGGTCATCACGTTCTGGCTCGCGGGGCTGCTCGGGCTCAATCTCTTTGCTGTGCTGGAGGCGCGCGTGATGCTGCTGCCGGCATTCGGGCTCGACCTGCTGACGCTCGCGGGGCTGCTCTACGCGGTCTATGCGTATTTTGAGCTGCACCGCCGCGCCGAACGCATGAAGACCGGTGATTTCGAGCCGGTCCCGCGGGCACTGCCGCTCGCAGCCGATTTCGGAAAATTCGACCGCTCGCTCGGGGAGATCACTGAGAGCGTCGGGGATATCGTCGCACGGCAGACCAAGGCGGAGCATCTGCGCACGGAGCTGATCACGAATGTCTCGCACGACCTCAAAACGCCGCTGACCTCGATCGTCAACTACATCGACCTGCTGAGCCGCGAGGAGATGCCGACGCCCGAGGCAAGGGAATATCTCGAGGTGCTGCGGCGGCAGGCGGCAAGGCTGAAAAAGCTGACGATCGATCTGGTCGACGCCTCCAAGGCATCGTCGGGGAGCCTGACGGTCGAGCTGATGCCGACCGAGCTGCAGGTGCTGATCTCGCAGATTTCCGGGGAATATGAGGACAAGCTCGCGGAGCGGCAGCTTTCGCTGGTCTGCGCAATGCCCGAGGAGCCGCTGACGATCCTTGCGGACGGGCGGCAGATCTGGCGGGTGTTTGACAATCTGCTGGGCAATGTCTGCAAATACGCGATGCCCGGGACAAGGGTCTATCTCGATCTGACCGCGGATGAGACGACGGTGACGGTCTCGCTGAAGAATATCTCGGCGTCGCCGCTCAATGTCTCGCCGGATGAGCTGATGGAGCGCTTCGTGCGCGGGGACAGCTCACGGCACACCGAGGGCAGCGGGCTGGGGCTGTCGATCGCACGCGACCTGACGGCACTGCAGCACGGGACGCTGCGGCTGAAAACGGACGGTGATCTGTTCAAGGCGATCCTTGAGTTTCCGCGGTTTGACCCGTCGGCTTTTGCGCAGCCGTGATTGGCAGAAGCCGGACCCGGTTCAGGAGCGCACAAAAAGTCGGGCAAATCCCGTCAGAATGTGATATACTGACATTACAGCGAAGGGTGGTGAACAGCATGCAGGGCTGGATCGACGGATTTCAGAGATCGGTCGCATACATCGAGGAGAATCTTGCCGGGGAGCTTGAGATCGGGGAGATCGCTGCGCAGGCGGCGCTGTCTCCCTTCTACTATCAGCGCATCTTCGGCGCACTGTGCGGCATGACCGTCGGGGAATACATCCGCGCGCGCCGGATGACGCTTGCGGCACAGGAGCTCGCCTGCTCGGACTGCAGGGTGATCGACATTGCCCTGAAATACGGCTACGATTCCCCGGACAGCTTTGCAAAGGCATTCCAGCGCTTTCACGGCATCACCCCGACCGGGGCAAGAGAGCCGGGTGCGCGCCTGCGTTCGTTCGCACCGCTGCATATCAAAATCACATTGGAGGGCGGAACTATGCTGGATTACAAAATCGTGGAAAAGGCGCCGTTTACGGTCGTCGGGATCAAAAAGCGTTTCAGTGCGGAGACGAGCTACAAAGAAGTGCCGCAGTTCTGGAGCGAATGGACGAAGGATATGAAGGGATTGAAGGGCATGTTCGGCATCTGCGCGGACATGGACGGCAAGACCTTCGACTACTGGATCGCGGACCTGTATCAGCCGTGGCTAGACATCCCGGAGGGCTGCGGGACCTTTCAGATCCCCGGCGGGCTGTGGGCAATGTTCCTGTGCAGGGGAGCGCTGCCGGACAGCCTGCAGAAGGTCAATACGCAGATCTGGTCGGAGTGGCTGCCCTCGCTGCAGGGCTATGCGCTGGCTGGCAATTATTCGCTGGAATTCTACCTGCCGCCTGCGGAGAACCCCGAGGACACGGTCAGCTATATCTGCATCCCCCTGAAAAAGCTGTAAGGGGTGCGCCTATGAACGGATTCAGCCTGCTGCAGCCCGCTTCGGCGGAGCCCGGATACCGCAGCCTGCCCGATTCCGTGCTCCACGATCTCGGGCTGGACAGCATCTGCGCCTGTGTGACGGCGGATGCGAAGGAGCAGAAGCTGATTCTGCGCACGCTTTCGCAGATGACCGCCGACCCGCGTACCGCAGCATACAGACAGAAGATTTTCGCGGATATTCTGCGGCTGCCGGAATTCCGCGCGCGGATGATCGCTTTGTTTGACCGCATCGGCTTCATCCGCGAATTTGACAGCAACCACCGTAGCCGCGACGAGATGATCGGGCTGTGGCATCTGCTGCACCGGCTCGACGAGCTTGAACAGTATATTCAGTGCATCGAGGAGATGCGGGACTGTCTTGCCGGCACCGATCTGCAGTCGGAGGGGCTGCGCTGCTTCGCGGAATACGTCGAATCGCTCTGGCAGGACGCCGCCTTCGATGCGATGAAGCAGGACATCGCCGCGCTGAAAAAGCAGACCGCCGACATCCGGAGCGTCACGCTCGGCATCAACGTCAACGAGCGCTTCGAGGCGGTCAGCATGGGGCTCATCTCGGTCAACAACAAATACTTCAAAAAATCCGGCATCGTGCGCAATTTCGCCAATGCGATCGCCGCCGGAAACGGCATTCAGGACGGCAATGACTGGAACGGCGACATGCACTTCCAGCCGGTCGGGCGCGAGAATGCGGGAGAGCTGACGGCGTTTCTCGAGCGGCAGGCGAGCTTCAAGAGCATCGGCGCAGCAGCCCATGCGGACGCCGCCACGCGCGAGACGATCGTCAGCACCGCAGAGGGCGACAGCACCCGCAGCACGACCTATTATCTCGAGGGCGTCATCAACAGAATGCTCGACGCGATCGTCCGCCGCCTGCGCGACACGCTGACCAGATACGCGAATATCGCGATTGTCGATCTCTCGCGCCTGCTGCCGGAATTCATCTACTATATCCGGTTTGCGGAATTCATCGAAGCCAAGCGGGCGGAGGGGATGACCTTCTGTGAAGCGGAGGTTCTGCCGCAGGACGCCGCCTGTTCGATGCAGGCAGCGGGCTTTTACAATCTGCGGCTCGCCGTCAACAGCACCGACCCGGCGCAGATCGTCTGCAATGATCTGGTGTTCGACCCGCAGCACACGGTCTATATCCTCACCGGCGCGAACCGCGGCGGCAAGACGACCGTCACACAGGCGATCGGTCAGCTCTTCGCACTGGCACAGGGCGGGATATTTGTTCCCGCAGCGAAATTTGCATACAAGCCCGCGGACTGCATCTGTACGCATTTCCCGGCGGACGAGGAAAAGACCGCGGACCTCGGCAGGCTCGGCGAGGAATGCGTGCGCTTCCGCGAGATGTACATGCGCTGCACCGCATCGAGCCTGATGCTGCTGAATGAGACATTCTCGACGACCTCCTTTGAGGAGGGCTTCTACATTGCGCGGGATTCGGTCAAGGCGCTGCTGAAAAAGCGCGTTCGGACGCTCTACAACACCCACATGCACAAGCTCGCAGCGGAAGCCGCCGCCATGACCGCAGAAGCGGACGGTGCAGGCGCCGCGTCGCTGACCGTGCAGAGCGAAAACGGCGTAAGGTCGTTCCGGATCGCGGTGGCTCCGCCGGAGGGCATGTCCTACGCGCGGGATATTGCGGAGAAATACGGCGTGACCTACGAGATGCTCGTCGGCGGAGGAGTGAGAAATGAGGAGTGAGAAGTGAGGAGTTGTTCCTCCTCCCTCCTACATCCTCCCTGAACTACGCCATTTCTCACTTCACATAAAAAAACACCCCGCCCCCTGTCATTGCGGCAGAGAGCGGGTTATTTGTATATATGCAGGGATTTATCTGACAGCCTCGAATGCCTGCGTCAGATCGGCGATGATGTCCTCGACATTCTCGAGTCCGACCGACAGGCGGATCATGCCCGCGTTGATGCCCGCGGCGACCAGCTGCTCATCGGTGAGCTGACGGTGCGTTTCGGATGCCGGATGCAGCACACAGGTGCGGATATCCGCGACGTGCACCACATTCGAGGCGAGCTTGAGCGAATCCATCCAGTGCATCGCGGTCTCGCGCCCGCCCTTGATGACGAACGAAATGACACCGCTGCAGCCGTCAGGCAGATAGGTCTTTGCGCGCTCGTGATAGGCGTCGCCCTCGAGCCCCGGATAGCTGACCGACTCGACCTCCGGACGCGCCGCAAGGAATTCCGCGACCTGCTGCGCGTTGATGCAGTACTGCTTCATGCGCACGGCGAGGGTCTCGAGCCCCAGATTGAGGTAGAATGCCGCAGTCGCGCTCGGATAGCAGCCAAAATCACGCATGAGCTGCATTCTGCACTTGATGATGTACGCCATGTTGCCGAAGCTCTCGACGTATTTCACGCCGTGATAGCTCTCGTCGGGCTCGGTGAATTCCGGGAATTTGCCGTTGTCCCACGGGAAGGTGCCGCAGTCGACGATGACGCCGCCGCCCTGCACCGCGTGTCCGTCCATGTATTTGGTCGTCGAGTGCACGACGACGTCTGCACCGAACTCCTTCGGGCGGCAGAGGATCGGGGTCGGGAAGGTGTTGTCGATGATGAGCGGCAGACCGTTATCATGCGCAAAATCGGCAAACTTTCTGATATCGAGCACGGCGAGCGCCGGGTTTGCGAGCGTCTCGCCGAAGACGCAGCGGGTGTTCGGTTTGATCGCCTTCTGCAGCTCCTCGCGGGAAGCCTCCTGATCGACGAAGATGCACTCGATGCCGAAGCGCTTGAGCGTGACGGCGAAGAGGTTGACCGTGCCGCCGTAGATCGTGCCGGTGGAGATAAAGCTGTCGCCGGCGGAGCAGACATTGAGGATCGAGAGGAGCGATGCCGCCTGCCCGCTCGTCGTGCACATGGCAGCGACGCCGCCCTCGAGCGCTGCGATCTTCTTTTCGATCGCGTCGACGGTGGGGTTTGCAAAGCGCGAATACATCGGCTCGGTCGGCATATCGAAGAGTGCGGCGATATGCGCGGTGGAATCAAAGGTGTAGGTCGTGCTCTGCACGATCGGGACGACTCTGGGGTCGCCGTTTTTGGGGGTATAGCCTGCATGCAGGCACTGGGTCTCGAGCTTCATATTGATTCTCCTTCTGTTTGCATTTGTGGATACCCACTGCTACTATTATACCGCTTTTCCCGTAGATTGTCAATCTGAAAATGAAAGCCGCGCGCCGGAAAGGCGTCACTGCTGACCGTCCGCGTCGAGATACTGCCGCCCGATCAGCATTTTGATATACTGCTTGGCGGTTCTCGGCGAGAGCCCGGAGCCGTCGGCGGCAAACTGCTCCGCACCGGCACAGAGCTCCTCCTCGGGAATCTCCAGCCCGGCGAGCTCTGCGAACCGCAGCACCGCTTCGAGATATCCGGCGCGGTCGGGGCGGGCAAACCGGATGCGCAGCCCGAACCGGTCCGGGAATGAGCGCAGCTCCTGCACGGCGTCGGCGCGGCTGCCCTCTGCCGGGACGCGCACCAAATGCTGCAGATTGCTCGTCGCGACAATGACGGCATTGTCCGCCTGCGCAACGACCGAGCCCTCGAGCATCGCCTTGAGCGCGCTGAACCGCTCGCTGTCCGCTGCAAACGACAGATCGTCAATGAACAGGATAAACTTGAGCGGATTCCCGCTGATCTCGTCCATGATCAGCGGCAGATCGCGCAGCTGCTCCTTGTAGATCTGGATCATGCGAAGCCCCTGCGGCGCATACTCGTTGACCACTGCCTTGACCGACGAGGATTTGCCCGTGCCCGCCTCGCCGTAGAGCAGCACATTCTGCGCGGGACGCCCGTGCAGCAGTGCGAGCGTATTGCCGATCAGGGCGGCGCGCTCCTGCTCGTAGCCGAAGAGGTCGGAGAGGCGGATGCGGTCGGGATGCAGCACCGGAACGGTCTGTCCGTCGCGGAAGAGCAGCATCGGCGACTGTGCGTATTTGCCGTAGCCGAATTCCGAGATCCTGCGCATGCGCTCGGCAAACGCGGCGCCGAAGTCGATCTCCGAGACCGTCCACTCCGGCAGAATGCCGTAATACGAGATCTCCTTCTGCAGCTCGGCGGGCTTGATGCGCGAGAGCCGCTGCAAAATCAGCAGCTCATTCTGGACGCAGGCGGTCAGGCGCTCGTCGGGGGTCTCTCCCGCGCCGATGCAGCGCACATAGAAATTGTCGTCCTCGAGCACGAGCTTTAAGATGAAATCGGTCAGGCTGGTGCTGCGCGGATAGAGCCGCGAGACAAATTCGGTATACTGCCGCAGCTGGATGAGCGGGTCGGTTGTTTCGGTGTCGAGCAGCGCGCGCAGCGGCAGCATGACCTCATTGGTCAGCAGCCTGCGGAACACGACAAGTGAATTGAGCGAGAGCTCAAGCTCCTGCAGCTTTTTGTTTCTGCCCATGAATCCAAATCTCCTAAAATCAATATACTGGTTTTCGCGGAATGAGAAGGGAGGAGGGAGCAGGTCGAGTCAGGAGTGAGAAGTGAGGAGTGAGAAATGGTTCCGTCACTTTCATTCCTGCCGCTGATTGAGAAAAATACTGGGAGCCGTTACGCTATAAGAAGGCGCGCCGGCGCCGTGGTTATGATGAAATTGGGAGGCTCCGCAAAAGGTCTCCGGAGGGAAATGCCCCGTTTGCTTGCAAACATGGGGCTCCGCGCCGGAACAACTCCTCACTCCTCACTCCTCACTCCTCACTCCGAACTCCTAACTTGCCATTCCTCATTTCTCACTTCTCATTTTCTTTACAGTTTGGAGAGAAGCTTTGCGGTCATCTCCGTGCAGGAGAGCGGCTCGCCCGGCATCTGCCCGAGCAGGTCTGCCGTGCGGTATCCCGCGTCGAGCACGCTGCCGACCGCCGCTTCGATCGCGTCAGCCTCGGCGGAAAGCCCGAGCGAATAGCGCAGCAGCATCGCCGCGGAGAGCACCGTCGCGATCGGATTCGCCCTGTTCTGTCCCGCGATATCGGGCGCAGAGCCGTGGATCGGCTCATACATGCCGCGTGTGCCGTCCCCGAGCGACGCCGAGGGCAGCATGCCGATCGAGCCCGTGATCTGCGACGCCTCATCCGAGAGGATATCGCCGAACATGTTGGAGGTCACGATCACGTCGAACTGCGCCGGGTCGCGCACCAGCTGCATCGCGGCATTGTCGACCAGCAGATCGCTGTATGCGATATCGGGGTATTCCGCCGCAAGACGGTGCATCGTTCTGCGCCAGAGCCGCGAGGTTTCGAGCACATTTGCCTTGTCGATGCTCGTGACGCGCCCTCTGCGCTTTTTTGCGGCAGCAAAGGCGGCGCGCCCGATGCGCTCGATCTCATACACGCTGTAGCATTCGGTGTCAAAGGCTTCCTCGCCGAATTTTCCCTCGCGGCAGCCGCGCTCGCCGAAATAGATGCCGCCGGTCAGCTCGCGCACGATCAGCAGGTCGACGCCCTTGCCGGTGATCTCCGGACGCAGCGGCGAGGCATCGCGCAGCGCGGGATAGATTTTCGCCGGGCGCAGATTCGTGTAGAGCCCGAGTGCCGCGCGGATGCCCAGCAGCGCCTTTTCCGGTCTCAGCTCCGCGGGCCGGCTGTCCCATTTGGGTCCGCCGACCGCTCCGAGCAGCACGCTGTCGCTTCTGAGGCAGCCGTCGACGGTCTCCTGCGGGAGCGGCTGTCCGGTCCGGTCGATCGCCGCGCCGCCGATCAGATAATCGGTGAACGCAAAGCTGTGCCCGTATTTCTGTCCGATGGTTTCCAGCACGGAAACGGCGCTTTCCACGATCTCCGGTCCGATGCCGTCGCCCTTCAACAGCGCGATCTGATAGTTCATATGTTAATCCCCCGTTTTCGATAATATAAGTCAGAAGTTCGGAGTGAGCAGTTGTTCCGTCACCTTCACTTCTGCTGCTGATTGCGTGAACACTGGGAGCATTGACCCCAAAGAAGACGTCAGCGCCGTGCAGTTACACCGCTTGGGAGGCTCCGCGAACATGTACCCGGAGGGAATTGCCCGCGCGGGCTCCGCGCTCACTGCGAACCTGTCCCTCTGCTTCTTGTGACGACCTTCACATGCGGCGAATACTGAAATGCATATTCTCCGATCTCCGTGCCCGCCGCAACAGAGACCGTCTGCAGCGAATCGCAGGAGGTGAACGCGCCGTTTTTGACCTCCCGCACGCTGCCGGGGAGCGTGATCTCCTTCAGCGATACGCACATGTGGAATGTGCCGGATTCGATCGCGGGAATGCCCTCCGGCAGATGCACCTCCGTCAGCGCTCTGCACATACAGAACAGGCTCGCGGGAAGCAGCTTCACACTGTCAGGGATCGTCACGGCTTTCAGATTGCAGCCGGAAAAGGCGTCTTTGCCGATCTCGGTCACGCTGTCCGGAATCGTCAGCGTGCGCATCTGCGTGCAGCCGTCAAATGCCCGTGCGCCGATCTTCGTCACATTTGCGGGGATCGCAAATTCCGTGAAGCCGCAGCAGCTCCCGAACACGCGCTCAGGCAGCTCTGTCACGCCGCGCGGAATATGAACCGGCGCAATTTCTGTACACCGGTAGAACGCCCACGCGCCGAACGCGGTCACGCTCTCCGGCACTGTGATGCGCGTCAGCTTGTCGCAGTAGGCGAATGCATGTGCGCCGACCGCGGTCACGCCCCCGGGAATCACGACCTCGCCGGTTTTCCCGATCGGACAGAATACGACCGACTGCATGCTTTTGGTATACACCACGCCGTCAAGTGCGCAGAACGCGGGATTTTCCGCATCGACGGTGATCTCCGTCAGCGCATTGCAGCGATAGAACGCATCTGTTTCCAATACGGTCAGCGATGCGGGAAAATGCAGCCTGCTGAGCGATTTGCAGCCCCAAAACGCCTTTTCGCCGATGCGCTGCACGGTATCGGAAAGCGTGATCTCGCTGAGCGCTTCGCAGCCGCCGAAGGTGTCGCGGCGCAGCTCGGACACGCCGTGCGGAATGCGGACCGCGGTCAGTGATGCACATTCCTCAAAGGCATTCCCGCCGATGAAATCCGCACAGTCGGGCAGCGTGAGCTCCGCCAGCGCCGCGCACCCGATGAATGCACGGTCGCCGATCTTCGTGACGCTCTGCGGCAGTGTGACGCTGCGGATTTTATATTTGTTTTTGAAGGCATAGCTGCCGATCTCGGTCACGCCGTCGGGCACGGTGACGGTGTCCGAACGACCGGTGTATTTCTGCAGCACGCCGTTCTCAATCTGAAAGCCTGAAATTTCACTCATTGCAAATGCCCTTTCAAGAATTGTGCAGATATGCGCATGCTCCGATCCCATTGGGAGCATTACACCGCAAAAAGGCGCGCCGTCGGCGGGGAGCCCCGTGTTTGCGGGCAAACGGGGGCATTTCCCTCCGCCTTTAGTCCGGGTCTACTGTGATGAAATGTGTGCCGCAGTGACGGCAGCGGAACAGGAAGCACTGCACATGCCCGTGCCGGTGCGTGTACTCGCGCGCAAATGTGAATGAGCCGTTGATCTTCTCATCAAAGGTGTCCGCGATCTCGTCGGCGAGCCCCATCTCCTCGATCTCCTTCCAGCCCACGGAGCCGAGAAATGCGCAGTAATCGCCGCAGTGCGTGTACCAGTACGGCTCCTGCCAGCAGTAATAGCCGGGCGTGCGGTGCAGCCACTCGTCCCGCGCTGCCGGATCGGCGGGGCGTTCGCCGACAAGCTCATCCGCCTGAAACACGCACTGGAATTTCTCTGCCGCCGAGCCGTCCGCGATGCAGTCCGGGCAGACAAAGTCCATGCGCTCATACGGCCATTCGTCGTCGTCGGGAACGCGCACATCGCAGTCGCCGTAGAACGGACCGTCATACCAGATGTCGGTCTGCCTGCCGCAGCAGCAGCAGGTTTTGATCTCGCCCTGACGGAACATTTCCGTTCCGAGCGGGTCGGGATGATATTTGAATTTCGGTATCATAACAAACCTCCGATTCAGTACAAGTCAGGAGTGAGGACGGCGGGATTCGCAGGCAAGAAGTAGGAGGGAGGAGAGGAGTTGTTCCGCTCCGTTTTTCACACGCTCATTTCTCATTTTCAGCACAGATAACAGAAGTGCCGGAACAACTCCTCACTTCTCATTTCAAATGAGTCCTTGGGAAATCGCATGGACCAGCCCGCCTGCTTGGATGATCTGCTGGATGAACGGCGGGAAGGGCACGGTCTCAAATTCCGCGCCGGTCGTCAGGTCGCGGATGATGCCCGCGTCGAGATCAGCCTCGACCCGGTCGCCGTCTGCGATCGCATCGGCGGCGGCGGGGCATTCCACGATCGCCAAGCCGATGTTGATCGCGTTACGGTAGAAGATACGCGCAAAGCTCCTTGCGATCACCAGCGAGATGCCGCTCGCCTGAATCGCGATCGGCGCGTGCTCCCGCGAGGAGCCGCAGCCGAAATTCTCACCCGCCGCCATGATATCGCCCGGCTGCACGCGCGTGCGGAAGGAAAGGTCGATATCCTCCATGCAGTGCTCCGCGAGCGCCTGCGGGTCGCCGGTGTTGAGATACCGCGCCGGAATGATGACGTCGGTATCGACATTGTCGCCGTATTTCAGCACATTTCCCGTGTATTTCATGCCATGACCTCCCTCGGGTCTGCGATATATCCGGTGAGGGCGCTCGCTGCCGCAACTGCCGGCGACGCAAGATAGACCTCGGACTCCGGATGCCCCATGCGCCCGACAAAATTGCGGTTGGTGGTCGCGACGGCGCGCTCGCCCTTTGCCAGCACACCGGTGTGTCCGCCGAGACAGGGTCCGCAGGTCGGTGCGGAGACCGCCGCGCCGCTCGCAGCGAAGATTTCGAGCAGCCCCTCCCGCATCGCCTGCAGCCAGATCGCCTGTGTTGCGGGAATGACGATCACGCGGACATTCGGCGCACATTGCCTGCCCGCCATGATCTCCGCTGCAATGCGCAGGTCCTCAAGCCTGCCGTTCGTGCAGGAGCCGATCACGACCTGATCGATCGGGATCTCGCCGAATTCGTCAAAATGCCGCCCGTTCTCCGGCAGATGCGGGAATGCGACCGTCGGCTCGACCTCTGCGAGATCCAGCGTCACGGTTTTTGTATATTCGGCGTCGGCATCGGCTTGATAAATGACCGGCTCGGCGGCACCGTGTGATCTGAGGTATTCGAGCGTCTGCGCGTCGACCGGAAACATGCCGTTTTTCGCGCCTGCCTCGATCGCCATATTCGCGATGCAGAGCCGGTCGCTGACGGACAGCGCCTGCACGCCCTCCCCGGCAAATTCCAGCGACAGATAGCGCGCGCCGTCGACGCCGAGCATCCGGATCAGCGTCAGAATGACGTCCTTGCCGGTGACCCATCTGCGCAGGCTGCCGCGCAGGTCAATGCGGATCGCCTCGGGCACCTTGAACCAAGCCTTGCCGGTCGCCATCGCGCAAGCCATGTCGGTCGACCCGACACCCGTGGAGAACGCGCCGAGCGCGCCGTAGGTGCAGGTGTGCGAGTCCGCGCCGATGACCAGATCGCCCGCCGTGACAAGCCCCTGCTCGGGCAGCAGCGCGTGCTCGATGCCTGCGCGCCCGACGTCATAGAAGCCGGTGATCTGCTGCTCTGCGCAGAAATCGCGGCAGCAGCGGCACTGCTCGGCGGCTTTGATATCCCTGTTCGGCGTGAAATGGTCCATCACCATCGTGATCCTGCTGCGGTCAAATACCGCTGCTGTCCCGAGCCGCCGGAATTCGCGGATCGCGACCGGTGCGGTGATATCGTTGCCGAGCACGCGGTCGGTCTGCGCGAGGATCAGCTCGCCGGGGCGCACACGCTGCAGCCCCGCGTGCGCCGCAAGAATTTTCTGTGTCATCGTCATGGCCATAAAACGAACCTCGCTTCTGTATGGTAGAAAAGGATTCCTGCGGTAAATCAGTATTCAGGGAGGAGGGAGGAAGGAGGAGGGAGAAAAAGAATAAAGAAAAAAGAATAATGAATAAAGGCGGTATCGCATGTTTGCGAGTAAACTGTGCAGTTTTGCGCTGCAAAACGTGCGATTCGAGATGTTTTTGAATGGGCTTCGCCCAAACCCGCTGTTCTGCCGTCGTTTCAGCAGCGAAATGACGGCGGCGGAACAACTCCTCACTCCTCACTTCTCACTTCTCATTTCTAACTTCTAATTTCTCACTTCTCATTTTCCAAAAACGCGACTGCCCAGTCGAGCTCGTAATCCTTACCGTCGCGGAAGATTCTGAGTGCCGCATCCTTGTCAAACGGAATGCGCACCTCGACCGGGTTCCGGCTGATGCGGTCTGCCTTTGTCTCGACATTCGGCACGGTGTTCTCATCGAGGATCAGTCCGGTCGGGAAGCCGACCGACACGACGCCGCCGGACAGCACGCACATGCCGCCGGTCTCCTGATTGCAGCCGCAGGGGTCGGTGATGCCCGCGAGCGTGACATTCGGCAGCTTCGAGAGATAGAGCGAGGTGCCGTCGCCCGCGCTCGCACATTCATAATTCGTCAGCGCGACAACCGGCAGGTCGGCAAATTCGCCGGTGCCGTGGATGCCGTGCTCGGAAACGCAGGTATACTGCCCGTTTTTGCGGATGCCGAGCCCCTGCCCGAACCAGTCCTTGTCAGTGAGCAGGTCGCAGAGCGCGCAGCCGATCTCGTCCAGACCGCCCATATTGCCGCGCAGATCGACCACAAGATACTGCATCCCCTGCGATTTCAGGGTATTGAGCCGCTCGCGGAAGACCTCTCTTGCCCATTTGTGGTTGCCCGTCAGATAGCCGAGCACATCCTGATTTCCGTTCTCTGTTTCCTCGGCAATGAGCCTGAGATAGCCGCATTTGCCGTCGAGCATTTTTGCGCTGAAATTCTCCGCGTAGAGCTCCTCGTTCGTATCATAGCTCGGACGCCTTGCAAACAGCCTGAATGCGGAATGGTGCGCCAGCATATTGTCCAGCGCGGGCAGCGTGACGGTTTTCTCCGCGCCCGATTCGTCGAGGAAGGAGACCTCGACCGATTCGCCGCCGGTGAGACAGACATTCATTGCCCGCAGAAAATCGTCATTTGTCTTGACCGGCTCGCCCAGATCGGGGACATTTTCCTCGATTGCCTGCGCGATCGGCTTGCCGCCCCATTTTGTGAGAACCGTGCCGTCCTGAATGCCGAGCGCCTGTACCGATTCCTCCGTGTTGATCGCAATGACCTCGCCGCTGTCGGTGCGGATCGTCGCAAGCCCGAAGCCGTGCTTGTCTTCATCAATATTGTAGGCGTCGAAGTCATAGCCGGCGCCGACCCAGACATGCCCGTCATGGAGCTCATTGCAGAAAGATGTAACGGCTTCCTCGAATTTCGCGGGGTTCTGCTCCCGCTCCGCCGCTTCGACTGCGGGGAGATATTTTGCCTCCAGCGCCGCAAAATCAACCTCCTTCCACTCCTTGAGGACATAGTATTCGTCCATCGTCTTAACCGCCGCGCGGAAGGATTCGGTGTAGCGCATGCTGCTGTAGTTGAAAAAATTCGGCGCAGATGCGCAGTAATAAAGCCCGCAGAGCACGGTCAGCAGCGTGACCGGCACAAGCATGATGCGGTGCCCGATCCTGCGCTTTGCCGTGAACATCGGCAGCAGCCCGATGATGCCGAGCAGATAGAGCGGGATGAAGCCGCCGAGCAGGTCCATTGCGCCGAACACATTCAGGAAGAAATGCGCAATACAGATCAGCAGCGGCAGCAGGCAGAGCCAGCGCCAGCGCCCGAGCTTTTTGTCGTCGTCGCGCCACACATGGTGCAGGATCGCGAGAATCAGCATCACCAGCAGAATTGCGATACCCCAGAGCATCTGAATTCTGTTTGCCGAAGCAAATAAATGCCGCAGTGAGCCCCAGAATGTTTTCATGTGAATGACTGTTCCTTTCAGGTTTTTGTGTGATACAGTGCGGAGCCGTTCCGTCAAGGACACGCCTGCCGCGGGTACAGCGTTCCGCTGCCCGGGCTACTTCTCCGTTTTCAGGCAGTTGTCGCCGCGCTCGATCGCTACGATGCCGGTGCGGCACATCTCCATGATGTCAAACGGCTTCATCAGGTCGATGAAGGCGTCGATCTTGCTCGATTCGCCGGTCAGCTCGCAGACCAGCGATGCCGCCGAATAGTCGACGATCTTCGAGCGGAAGATCTCGACCGCCGACATGATATCCTGCCGGTATTCCGCCTTGTTGCGCACCTTGATGAGCAGCAGCTCGCGGATGACCGTGTCGCCGGGCTCAAGCACCTCGACCTCCTTGACGTCGTGGAGCTTGTCGAGCTGGCGGATGATCTTCTCCTTGATGTCGTCGTCGCCGTGAAACGCGATCGTGATGCGCGAAAAGCCCGGCGACTCCGTCTCGCCCACGGTCAGGCTGTCGATGTTGAAGCCGCGCCGCGTGAACATGCCCGACACGCGCGACAGCACGCCCGAGATATTCGCGACCAGCACGCCGATCACATATTTCTTCGCATTTGCCATGCCCTAAAACCTCTCAATTTCCGTGATAATGTCGTCGACCGAGCCCCCGGGCGGGAGCATCGGCAGCACAGGCTCGTCCCTGTCGACCGCACAGTCGATCACAAAGGGCATCTCCTGTGAGAATGCTTCATCCAGCGCCGCTGTCAGCGCGTCCAAATCGCAGACATGTGCCCCGCGCGCCCCGAAGCCCTCGGCAACGCGCACGAAATCGGTCTGCCGGTCAAGGGTCGTCGCCGCATAGCGCCTGCCGCAGAAGAGCGTCTGCCACTGGCGCACCATGCCGAGCACGCCGTTGTTCATCACGATGATGACGACCGGGACCCGCTCCGTCACCGCGCAGGCGAGCTCCTGCAGATTCATGCCGAAGCTGCCGTCGCCGGTATAGAGCACCGGACGCTTTCCCGTCGCGAGATAGGCTCCGATCGCCGCGCCGAGCCCGAAGCCCATCGTGCCGAGCCCGCCGCTCGTGAGGAAGGTCCGCGGCGTTTTCAGCGGACAGCGCTGCGCCGCCCACATCTGGTGCTGCCCGACGTCCGTGACCGTGATGCAGTCGCCCGCTCTCTCCGAGACCGCGTCGATGACCGCGTAGGGGCGGAGCGTGCCGGGCACCTCCCGGACAGCCCGCGCTGAGCGTTCTGCCTCCTCTTGCCGCAGCGCTCTGAGCTGCCGGTTCCATGCTGTGTGGCGCTGCTGCGGGAGTATTTTCAGCAGGCGGTCAAGGCTGTCGCGCAGATCGCCGCGCACACCGAGCTCCGCGGGAATATTCTTGTGCAGCTCGGCATTGTCGATATCCATGTGGATCAGCCGGAAATGCCGCTTGAAGCGGTCGGAATTGCCCGTGGCGCGGTCGCTGAACCGCACGCCGAGCGCGAGCACAAGGTCTGCGGCATCCTCCGCAGCCGACGACGCAAAATGCCCGTGCATCCCCTGCATCCCGAGAAAGCGCGGGTGGTCGCTCGGGACTGCCGAAAGCCCCATCAGCGAGCAGCCCATCGGCGCGTCGAGGCGGTCTGCAAGCGCACAGAGCGCCTCGGAAGCCCCCGCGGAGATCACCCCGCCGCCGAAATAGATATATGGGCGCTCGGCGGTCTTGAGCATTGCCGCGGCGCGTTTGATGCGCTCCTCCGAGGCAGGCGCGGTCGGCTCAGGGCTGACCGGTGCGGGCTGCGGCTCAAAATCGCAGAGCGCGTCCTGCACATCCTTCGGAATATCGACGAGCACGGGACCGGGTCTGCCCGATTTTGCGATCTGAAATGCTGTGCGCAGGGTGTCCGCGAGCCCGTCAATGCTCTTCACGATGAAATTGTGCTTGGTGACCGGCATCGTGATGCCGACGATGTCGACCTCCTGAAAGGAATCGCGCCCGATCAGCGAGCAGGGCACATTTCCGGTGATCGCGACCATCGGCACCGAATCGAGATACGCCGTCGCGATGCCGGTGACCAGATTCGTCGCGCCGGGGCCCGAGGTCGCAACGACCACGCCGACCTTGCCGGTCGCTCTTGCAAAGCCGTCTGCGGCATGTGCCGCGCCCTGCTCATGCGCCGTCAGCACGCAGCGGATGCGGTCCCTGCGCTGCCAGAGCGCATCAAACAGGCTGATGACCTGTCCGCCCGGGTAGCCGAAGATCAGCGAGCAGCTCTGCTCTGCGAGGATCTCCGCGGTCAGCGCCGCGCCCGTGAGCCTCACGGTGCGTCCTCCGCCTGACCGGCAGTCAGCAGATTGTTGACCGCGCTGACCAGCGCCTTGATCGACGATGTGATGATATCGTTGTCGATGCCGACGCCCCAGAAGCTGCCCTGCTCACCGGCGATCTCGATATAGGAGACAGCCTGCGAATTCGAGCCGATCGTCAGTGCGTGCTCGGTGTAGGTGTTGATATCGTAGTGCAGCCCCGTGAAGGTGCGCAGCGCGTTGCTCACGGCGTCGAGACGTCCGTTTCCGGTGCCGTCCGCCTTCACGGTCTCGGTGCCGCGGCGGAGCGTGACCTCCGCGGCGATGCCCTGCTGCTGCCGGAAGTGCATCTCGGTGATCTCAAGCGGCGCGGTCAGGTCGACAAAGTGCTCCCTGAAAATCGCGTAGACCTCGTCGGGGAGCAGCTCCTTGTGGCTGCGGTCGGAGATGCCCTTGACCAGATAGCCGACGCGCTCGCGCATGGCTTTGGGCAGATCGTACCCGAAGCGCGTTTCGAGGATATAGCCGATGCCGCCCTTGCCCGACTGACTGTTGATGCGGATGACATCGGATTCGTAGACGCGCCCGATATCGGTCGGGTCGAGCGGGAGATAGGGCACGCTCCAATGGGTGCCGTGCCCCTCGGCGCGGTATTTCATGCCCTTCGCGATCGCGTCCTGATGGGAGCCGCTGAACGCCGCAAAGACGAGCTTGCCGCTGTATGGCTGCCGCTCGTAGACCGGCATCCGCGTGACCTCTGTATAAAACGCATTGAGCCGCGGGATATCGGAGAGGTCGAGCCCGGGGTCGATGCCCTGCGAATACATATTGAGCGCGAGGGTGACGATATCGACATTGCCCGTGCGCTCGCCGTTGCCGAAAAGCGTGCCCTCGACGCGCTGCGCACCGGCGAGCAGACCCATTTCGGTGTCCGCGACCGCACAGCCGCGGTCATTGTGCGGGTGCAGCGAAACGGTCACGTTTTCGCGGTATTTCAGATGATCGCACATGTATTCGACCTGATTCGCGTAGACATGGGGCATGGAGAGCTGCACGGTGACCGGCAGATTGATGATGACCGGATTCTTTTTCGAGGGGCGCCAGACGTCGAGCACGGCATTGCAGACCTCGAGCGCAAAATCGGGCTCGGTGCCGGTGAAGCTCTCGGGGGAATATTCAAAGATGATGCTGCCCTCGTGCTTTGCGCGGTATTCCTTGCAGAGGCGCGCGCCGATCACGGCGATCTCGCGGATCTCTGCGCGGCTGCGGCGGAAGACCTGCTCGCGCTGGGCGAGCGAGGTGGAATTGTACAGATGGACGATCGCCTTTCTGCAGCCGCGGATCGCCTCAAAGGTCCTTGCGATGATATGCTCGCGCGCCTGCGTCAGCACCTGAATGGTGACGTCCGCGGGGATGAGGTCCTGCTCGATGAGCGTGCGGCAGAATTCATATTCGGTCTCCGAGGCGGCGGGAAAGCCGATCTCGATCTCCTTGAAGCCGATGCGCACAAGCTCCTTGAAGAAGGCGAGCTTTTCGGAGAGACTCATGGGGATGGTGAGTGCCTGATTGCCGTCGCGCAGGTCGACGCTGCACCAGACGAGCGCCTTGTCGACGTAGGTTTTCTGCGCCCATTTCATCGGCGGATCGGGAACTGCAAAGAACTGTCGGGTATATTTTTCGGGGTGCTTCAATGTCACTGCCTCCGTTCGCGGGTTTTGCCGGCAGGATATGCGCCGGCGGGTTATCTTCTATTATATATCCGCAGCGATTGTTTGTCAAGCGGCGGAGTTGTTGCGGTGCTGAAAAAAGAAAACCCGCACGGGCGGGGCTGCCCGTGCGGGAATTATCAAACATTGACTGCAATGATATGTGTGTAAAAAGCCAACTCTCCGATGCCGGACACGCAGCCCAAATCCTCCGGTTCCAAGCCGAGAATGTCTGCCATGACATAATTGGATATCTGTGAAATATCTGCCGAAGTGATAAATCCGCTGCCGTTCAGATCGATCACATTGAATATAAACGTGTCGTCGATGTAATCATATCCGTTGTGAAACAAGCCGTCCAGTGTGTAATCCGTCAGCATCGCTCTGGCTCTGTATTCGGCAGTTGTTGCGCTAATCGAAGTGGAATTGTTAAGAATACTGGACAGAAGATTTGCATCTGCCATGTTCACGATTCCATCCCCGTTTAAATCGCCCGGAATGTATTTCAGATCAAAATGATAATAAACAGTAGTTGTACCGGTAGGTGGGTATGTCGGAGTTGTTTCTTCATAGTCTAAATTAACATTTTGAGCATTACATAGTTCATTGACATATGTACTAACCAACGGAAGAATAGTGGTACTCGGTGCATTAGGTCTTCTTTTCAGGAAAAAGTACCCTAATATAACTGTTTCCTCTGTCGCCGGAGTATTTGTTGTTCCCCATGTTGTAATACCAAAATACCCTTTTTTATCATTTGCAAGTGCAGAAACTCCTAAATTTGTCAGTCCTTCGCGTTGAACAAACGGAGTATTTAATCCTGTATGGTATGGCTCAAAATTCGTCTTGTCATATGTGATTTGAATTCCAGAACCGGAAAATCCTGTTCCGTTTGTGATTGTCAAAATTACAATAAAATCGCCAGCCTGAAGACTACTTAACCCCGACACAGAATCGAGTCCGCCGGTATAGTACACATCAGATGTAATATCATCTGCCGAAAGCTCAGCTGTACTTACTCCAATGATATTATCTCCGGCATCAGCATGAGCAACTGTTTTGCATTGGGAAAATGCAAAAATAAAAGCACAGATTGCACCAAACACCGCAGCTATTATAATTTTTTTCATTTCCCTGCCCCTCCTTGAAATGTTCCGTTTTTCCATGCCTCCAGATACTGATCCTGAAACTCCTTCATACTGTTCACTGCGCCGATTTGCAGAGCGTTGCAGTAGTGAAGAACAAACATTGCATCGCCAACGCTGATCTGATCTCCGGAGCGTCCCATAGCGACACCGTCCAAATCAGCCAGTATCAACTGCTTTTCATCCAGCATATGTCCGGCTTCGACCAAGGTATATGATGTGACTTCGTAACAAATCAGATTTACGTCCTTCACATCTACAGTGCCATCCATATTTACGTCACCCGGCTCATAGGCTGAAACATCATCGCCCTTTGCACAAACCGGAATTGCCTGAAACTGTGCGCGTTCTTCATCGGACAACAGTACATCCCGGCTCGGTGTCTCCTCCGCAAAGGCGTTCACGCTCATTGCAGAGACGGTCATCGCTGCAGCAAGCAGCACAGAAAACAGCTTTTTCATAATAGTCACCCTTTCAGAATATCAAGCGGAAAACGGTCAGAGCAGAGCCCCGCTCTTATCTATATTATAGCACAGCATGCCGGAAAAAACTACTGATATACCAGACAAATATTGTGTACATAATTTGTGCATTACAGCAAAGATGATACAGCTTTGCGGAATCCCGCATTGTCCTTGACTTTCCTCACCCAATCTGCTATAATAGTATTTGTGAAACTATCGGCATCAGCCGGAACGGAGGTTTTTCCCATGATCGCAATCGGAAGCGACCACGCCGCCGCATCGCTGCGTCACGCCGTGATCGAAAAGCTCAAATCCGAGAACATCCCCTATGTCGACTGCGGAACCGATCAGTCCCCCAGCGACTACCCGGTCATCGCACAGAAGGTCTGCAAAATGATTCAGAAGGGCGAGGCGGACACCGGCATTCTGCTCTGCGGCACCGGCATCGGCATGTGCATGGCTGCCAACAAAATGAAGGGCATCCGCGCAGCCGTCTGCACAGAGACCTACAGCGCAAAATTCACCCGCCTGCACAACGACGCCAATGTCCTCTGCATGGGCGCGCGCGTCGTCGGCGAGGGGCTTGCCGCTGAGATCGTCGGGGCATTCCTCGACACGGGCTTCGAGGGCGGACGCCACCAGCGCCGCGTCGACATGGTGATGGCGCTCGAAAGTGAGGGTGCAGATGACTGAGACCGAACGCATCGCCCGCATCGACGAGCTGATCGCCGCGATCGGCAAAGCGGGCAGAGACCCGCATCTGCGGCAGAAGGCTGTCACGCTGCTCACACAGCTCGTGCAGGATAAGGTGACGGTCGGCGTTGCGCTGATCCCGGCGGAGGGCAAGCCAGCACAGCAGCGTCTTGCGATGGTCGAAAACGGCGGGCACGACCTCATGATGGCATTCCCCGACCCGATCGAGGCGCTCGCGGCGCTCTTTCCCGGCGGCGAGTGCGAGATGATGACCGTCTCCTTCGGCACGCTGCTCGACTGGCTGCTCGGCTCACCGGCTGCGGGCATCGTGCTCCCCTCGGGGAAGCTCGCCGACCCCGAACGGGTGCAGATGGTCGCCATTGACCGTCACATGGCAAAAGACGCTCTGGGTAAATGAGAAATGAGAAATCAGAAATGTGAAATGTGAAGTTCGCAGTGAGGAATTCGGAGTGATTCCGCCATTTCTCACTCCTCACTTTTCACTTCTCATTTCTCAAACAATAAAAAAGAAAGAGGTATACCATGAAACAGAAAAAGACCGCCGCGCTGCTGACCGCGGCAGTCACTGTGCTGACCGCTCTGCCGCTGCGTGCTGCGGCTGCGGACAGCAACGTGACAAAGTACGAATTCGAAGACGGCGTGCTCGAGGGCTGCAAGGAGCCTCCGATCACATGGGAGCAGGTCGATGAGGACGGCTTCGGCAACCCCTGCCCCATGACCGGCTGGTCCGGCGACAGCTATGTCTACATCGACCAGAAGGGCGCCAAGGCGACCGTCACGGTCAACGCGCCCGCCGAAGGCTTCTACGCGCTCGGCATCAGCTATATCCAGTGCTTCGGCAACCCCGAAAAGCCCGACAAAACGCAGTATCTGCTCGTCAACGGTGAATCGCAGGGCGAGATCCTGTTCCCGTTCAACTCCGGAAACGGCTGGGAGCTGCTCCCTGCCGGCTATGTCCATCTGGACAAGGGCGAGAACACGATCACGATCGAGAGCTACTGGGGCTACACCTTCATGGATTATCTGACGCTCTCCCCGGCACCCGCCTATCTGACCAATTTCGCACCCGAGGAAAGCCCCTGCGACCCGAAGGCCACCCCGGAGGCGCGCAAGCTCTATGCCTATCTGCGCTCGGTCTACGGCAAGCATATCATTTCGGGGCAGCAGGAATACTGCGGCTCGCACTGCTACAACAAAAACGCCTATGAATCCACCGGTCAGCCGATCAACTATCTTGAGGACAACGAAGCGGAATTCGATTTCCTGCAGGATACGACTGGGAAGCAGCCCGCGATCCGCGGCATCGACTTCCTCTTCTACAACACGACCGAGCCGTATTATGACGACGCGCCCGAGCGTGTGATCGCGTGGTACAAGGAAAAGGGCGGCATTCCGACCGTGACCTATCACTGGAATGTGCCGCTGGAGGAGGGCAGCTCGAAGGCTGCGTTCTATGTGCCGTCGACCGGCAACACCCCCGCGACCACCTTCAGCGTCACGAATGCGGTCAAGGAGGGCACATGGGAGCATGAGCAGATCGACAAGGATATCGCTTTGCTCGCCGAGCAGCTCAAGAAGGCGAGCGATGCCGGCGTTCCGATCCTGTTCCGTCCGCTGCATGAGGCGGAGGGCGGCTGGTTCTGGTGGGGCGCGGAGGGTCCCGAGCCCTGCGTCAAGCTCTACCGCTATCTCTACGATCAGCTCACAAACAAATATAATCTGCACAATCTCCTCTGGACATGGACCTGCTCGACCTCCGCACATGCCGCGGAATGGTATCCGGGCGACGAATATGTCGATTTCCAGGGCTGTGACAAGTACAACGCGATCAACAACAGCGAGCCGAATTTCAGCGCGATCTCCGCGACCTTCTATTCGATGGTCGCACAGACAGAGGGGCGGAAAATGGTCGTCATGAGTGAAAACGACACGATCCCCTCGCTGGACAATCTGGTTGCCGACAAGGCGGCATGGCTGTATTTCTGCCCGTGGTACAACCGCTGGCTGACGGGTCTGAACGATCCTGCCGAGCTGAAAAAGCTCTACAACAGCGAATACTGCATCACGCTCGACGAGCTGCCCGACTGGGATACCTACGACCCCGAGCTGCCCGAGCCCTCGACGCGTACGACCGAACCCGCGGACACCACCGCACCGGCGGAAAAGACCGGTCTGCGCGGCGACGCGGACTGCAACGGCGAGGTGAGCGTCGCGGATGCGGTGCTGATGGCACGGTTCTGCGCAGAGGACAGCGAGATCAGTGTGACGGCGCATGGCAAGGCCAATGCCGACTGCAACGGCGACGGCGACCTCACTGCCGAGGATATCGCAAGGCTGCTGGAATTCCTCGCGGGACTGGTTTCAAAGGCGGACTTTGAAGCCTGATGAAACAATGATACGGAGCCTCCGGCGGATCGCTGCCGGAGGCTCTTTCTGTGCATGTCCGCACGCGGGTTTGACATTCTTTCCGGTTTGTGGTAGAATAAAAGCGTAGAAATCTACGCGAAAATGCGGAAAGGATGTTGACCATGCAAAAGGGCTGCGATCTCACCCGCCTCGACCCCGTGCTCGCTGAGTACGCCGGCGTCCCCGGGAGCCTCATCACCGTGCTTCAGCACACACAGGAGCTCTACGGCTATCTGCCGCACGAGGCGATCTGTTATATCGCGCAGAAAACCGGCACCACGCCCGCAAAGGTCATGGGTGTCGCGACGTTTTATACCCAGTTTCGCTTTCAGCCGGTCGGCAAATACCACATCATGCTCTGCGACGGCACCGCATGTCATGTCAACGGCAGCGCAGGGATCGCTCAGGCGGTCTGTCAGCACCTCGGCATAGAGCCGGGCGGCACCACTGAGGACGGGCTGTTCACGCTGAGCATCGTCGCGTGTCTGGGCTGCTGCTCGCTCTCGCCTGTCATGACCGTCAACGAGGACGCCTACGGCTCTCTGACGCCCGCGCGCGCGGTTGAGATTCTGGACGGGCTGCGCGCAAAGGAGGTGCAGGCATGAGCGGATATATCGCTGTGGGGCAGGGCAGCTGCGGCATCGCGGCAGGCGCTGCGAATGTTTACGCCGCCCTCTCCGAAAAGCTCGCCGACCGCGCGGATATCGCGCTGAAAACGGTCGGCTGCATCGGCATGTGCTGGCTGGAGCCGATCGTCGATCTCTATGATAACGACTGCCTCACCGCGCGGCTGGTGCATGTCTCTCCCGCCGACGCCGACCGCATTGTCACGGCGGCGGAAAGCGGCGACCTCAGCGGCATTGCCGATCTGGTCATCACGGCGGAGGACAGCGCGTTTCTGGCAAAGCAGACCCGCATCGCGCTGAGAAACTGCGGCATCATCGACCCGACCTCGCTCGAAAGCGCACGCGCGGCAGGCGGATATTCCGCGCTCGCAAAGATTCTGACCGGCGAGGGCATGACCCCCGAGCAGGTCATTGAATGCATCAAGGTGTCGGGGCTTGCGGGGCGCGGCGGCGCGGGCTTCCCGACGTGGTTCAAGTGGAATGCGGCGCGGCAGGCGCCCGGCGACGAAAAATACCTGATCTGCAACGCCGACGAGGGCGACCCCGGCGCATTCATGGACAGAGCCGTCATCGAATCGGACCCGCACACGCTGATCGAGGGCATGCTGATCGCCGCCTATGCGATCGGTGCGCGCGAGGCGATCGTCTATGTCCGCGCGGAATATCCGCTCGCGATCAAGCGTCTCACCCGTGCGATCGGGCAGGCGCGGGAAGCCGGGCTGATCGGCGACAATATCATGGGCAGCGGCTTTTCCTGCGATTTCCGCATCAAGGCGGGCGCGGGCGCGTTCGTCTGCGGCGAGGAGACCGCGCTGATCGAATCGCTGCAGGGCAGCCGCGGAATGCCCCGTCTGAAGCCGCCCTTCCCGGCGCAGGCAGGCTACTGGTACAAGCCCTCCAACATCAACAATGTCGAGACCTTCGCCAATGTCGCGTGGATCATTTCAAACGGCGGCGCGGCGTTTGCAGCGATGGGCACGCCCGATTCCAAGGGCACGAAGGTCTTCGCGCTGACGGGCAAGGTGCGCCGCAGCGGTCTGGTCGAAATACCGATGGGCATGACCCTGCGCGACGTCATTTTCGGTATCGGCGGGGGCATCCGCGGGGGCGGCAGCTTCAAAGCCGTGCAGATGGGCGGACCCTCGGGCGGCTGTATTTCCGCATCGCTGCTCGACACGGTGATCGACTACAAGGCACTGGGCGCGACCGGCGCAATCATGGGCTCGGGCGGCATGGTCGTCATGGATGACAGCACCTGCATGGTCAGCATGGCGAAATTCTTCCTCGATTTCACCGCGAAGGAATCCTGCGGAAAATGCGTGCACTGCCGCATCGGCACCAAGCGCATGCAGGAGATCCTGACGCGCATCGTCGCGGGTGAGGGTGTCCCGGAGGATATCGGACTGCTCGAGGAGCTCTGCCTTGCCGTGCGCGACGGCGCGCTCTGCGGGCTCGGGCAGACCGCCCCGAACCCCGTTCTGACGACACTCAGATATTTTCGCGGGGAATTTGAAGCGCACACCGACCCCGAACACCGGCGCTGTCCCGCGCACGCCTGTCAGGCGCTGCTGACCTATTCGGTCGATGCGGAGAAATGCCGCGGCTGTACGCTCTGTGCGAAGAAATGCCCGGTCGGCGCGATCTCGGGCACGGTGAAGCAGCCCCATGCGATCGACAAGGACAGGTGCATCCGCTGCGGGCAGTGCTATGCTGCATGCCGCTTCGGCGCAGTCATCAAAGATTAAGGAGGGAGAACGGTGAGCCAGATTCATTTCACGATCAACGGCATCCCCTGCACCTGCGAGGCGGGCACGACCGTTTTGCAGGCGGCAAAGCAGAACGGCATCGAGATCCCGAATCTCTGCAATGACGAGAGCGTGCGCGTATACGGCGCATGCGGGCTCTGCGCAGTCGAGGTGACCGACGACGGCACCGGCAAGGCGCTCCCGAAGCTCCTGCGCGCCTGTTCTGCAAAGCCGCAGGAGGGCTATGTCATCCGCTTTGATACAAAACGCGCGGCACAGTCCAGAAAAATCGCACTCGAGCTGCTGATGAGCGACCACACCGGCGACTGCCGCGGTCCGTGTCAGCTCAGCTGCCCCGCCGGCACCGACTGTCAGGGCTATGTCAAAAAGATCGCGCAGGGCGATTTCCGCGGCGCTGTGGAGATCATCAAGCAGAAGATCCCGCTGCCCGCCGCGATCGGCAGAGTGTGCCCGCACCCCTGCGAGCAGAACTGCCGGCGCGGTCTGGTCGAGCAGCCGATCTCGATCGCGGCGCTCAAGGCACATGCCGCCGACCGCGATCTTGCGGGCGACACCTTCCGCCCCGTCCCGCTGCCCGATACGGGAAAGCGCGTCGCGGTGGTCGGCGGCGGACCCGGCGGTCTGACCGCGGCCTACTATCTGCGGCTGAAGGGGCACGCTGTCACAGTGCTCGACGCGGCAAAGAAAATGGGCGGCATGCTGCGCTACGGCATCCCTGCCTACCGGCTCCCGAAGGAGCTGCTCGACCGCGAGATATCGGAGATCGCAGCGCTCGGCGTCTCCATGCAGAACGGCGTGCGGCTCGGCAAGGATATCACATTGCAGCAACTCCGCGACGAATACGACGCGGTCATTCTCGCGACGGGCGCATGGCGCTCGATGGCAATGCACGTTCCCGGCGAGACGCTCGACGGCGTGACCGGCGGCATTCAGTTTTTGCACGGCATCAGCTCGGGCGAGGGCGAGATCCCCGATCTGACCGGCAAATGCGTCGCGGTCTGCGGCGGCGGAAACACGGCGATGGATGCATGCCGCACGGCGATCCGCTGCGGCGCGGCGCGCGTATCTGTCATCTACCGCAGAACGCGCGGCGAGATGCCCGCCGAGGTGACCGAGATCGAGGAGTCGATCGAGGAGGGCGTCAGCTACGAATTTCTCGCGAATCCCGCGGAGATCATCGGCGAAAACGGGCATGTGAAGCAGGTGAAGCTCCAGGTGATGGAGCTCGGCGCGCCGGACGCCTCCGGTCGACGCGCACCCGTGCCGATCGCGGGCAGATTCAAATATCTCGACGCCGATCTGGTCATCATGGCGATCGGGCAGACGCCGGACACCGCGGGGCTCGACGGCATCGCGCTGACGAAAAAGGGCACGGTCGCAGCCGACGCGGGAACCTTCCGCACGAATCTGCCCGGGGTCTATGCCGTCGGCGACCTGACCAACCGCGGCGCTTCGATCGCGATCGAGGCGATCGGCGAGGCGGGGCGCTGTGCAGCGGTCGTTGACGCGGCACTGCGCGGAGAGGAGAAGCCGTATTTTGCGCCGTATTTCTCGCAGAAGCAGGTCACCGCAGCCGATCTCGCCGACCGGGAACAGCAGCCGCGCTGTCCGATGCCGACCCGTCCGGCGGCAGAGCGCAGACACGATTTTGCGCCGGTGAACCGCGGACTCGACAACGAAACGGCGATGCGCGAGGCAAGGCGCTGTCTGGAATGCGGCTGTCACGATTATCACGAATGTAAGCTGATCCGCTACGCACAGCAGCAGGAGCTGCACCCCGAGCGCTTTGCGGGCGCGAAGAACGCGCACGGCAAAGAGCAAAGGCTCGTCTGCATCGAGCGCGACAACGGCAAATGTATTCTGTGCGGGCTGTGCGTGCGCGTCTGCGAGGAGGCCGCGGGGAAGGGCATTCTCGGGCTGGTCGGGCGCGGCTTCCCGACCGTTGTCAAGCCGGAATTTGACCGCCCCGAGGTGATCGCCGGCTGCCGGGACTGCCTGAAATGCGTGCAGGCTTGTCCGACGGGCGCCCTGCGGCAGATCACAGAATGATGATGTATCTCTGACGGATATCATACGGATTCCTCCGCAATGCTGCGGGGGAATCTTTTTTTGCATTTGAGTCCGTGATATTGCATGATTGCGGAATCTGATCCGGCTCTTGGATTGTGCAAAACAGAGATTTCAAAAAGTTTTTTTGAGAAAGTTGTACGTTTGCGTACAACTTTTTGCGTTTTCGGCGCTGTTTATGCAGGGCATTCACGCTCCCTTGAATGCGCTGCACAGTCCAGACGAAAGGCGGGATGATATGGCAAACTCTCTCTCCCCGGCGGAGCGCGCGCAGCTGCAGACCTTCTGCATGTGGACCGCGGCGCTGGGGAACCCCTTCGAGGCTGCGCGCCGTGCCGGTCTCTCAGAGGAATCGGCGCTGCGGATGCTGCATGCACCCTCCTGCCGGCGCATCCTCCGCAGCATGAGCGCGCAGCCCTCCGCAGACCGCGCATCGGTGCTCGCGGGGCTCTCACGGCTCGCGTTCGGCTCTGCCAATGACGCCGCAAAGCTGGTCTTTGCGCAGGAGCCGCCGACCGGCGACATGATCGACGCGCTCGATCTGTTTCAGGTCTCGGAGCTGAAGCGCGACAAGGCAGGCGGCGTCGAGATCAGGCTCTTCGACCGGCAGAGGGCACTGGAGCGGCTGCTCGAGATCACCGCGGAGAACGATGCCAAGGCACAGGCGCAGGCACTGCTCGCGGCACTCGGCGGTGCGGACGATGCGTAAGCCAGCGCCCTTTTCCGAGAAGCAGCGGCGCGTACTCAGCTGGTGGCGCGACCCCGACACCCGCGGCCTCGACGCCGTCATCTGCGACGGTGCGGTGCGGTCGGGCAAAACGACGGCGCTGTCGCTGGGCTTTGTGCTCTGGGCGAGCTGCAGGTACACCGGACAGGCATTTGCAGTCTGCGGAAAATCGGTCGCGGCGGTGCGGCGCAATCTGCTGATGCCGCTCATTCCGATGCTTTCGCGCCTCGGGCTCAGCGTGACCGACTTCCGCAGCAAGGATTGGTTCGAGGTGCGCTTTCAGGGGCATGTCAACCGGTTCTACCTGTTCGGCGGCTGCCACGAGGGCTCGGCACAGCATATTCAGGGAATCACGCTGGCGGGCGTGCTCTTCGACGAGGTCGTGCTGATGCCGCAGTCCTTCGTTGCACAGGCGATCGCCCGATGCTCGGTGCCGGGCTCCAAGCTCTGGTTCTCGTGCAATCCCGACCGTCCCGCACACTGGTTCTACCGCGAATGGATCCTTCGGGCAAAGGAAAAGCGGGCGCTGTATCTGCACTTCACGATGGCAGACAACGCCTCACTGACACCGGCGATCCGGGCGCGCTACGAAAGGCTCTATTCGGGGGTATTCTACGATCGGTTTGTGCGGGGCATCTGGTGCGCGGCGGAGGGGCTGATCTATCCGATGTTCAGCGAGGAGCGCCATGTCAGAGAGCCGCCGGGCAAGCCGGAGCGCTATGTCATTTCCTGCGATTACGGCACGCGCAATCCGACCTCGATCGGGCTTTGGGGAAAAGTCGGTCCGGTCTGGTACCGCGTGGCGGAGAGCTACTATGACGGGCGCCTGCACGGGCAGTCCCGCACCGATGAGGAGCACTACAAAGCCCTCAAGGAGCTGGCAAGGGATCGGGCGATCGAGGCGGTGATCCTCGACCCCTCTGCGGCGAGCTTTGCGGCGTGCATCCGCAGGCACGGGGAATACACCGTGCTGCCCGCGGAAAATGCGGTGCTCCCGGGCATCCAGCGGACAGCGCAGGCACTGCAGGCGGGTGAGATCGCGTTTTCACCTGCATGTCAGGATACCCTGCGCGAGATCGCGGATTACTGCTGGGACGACAGGACCGGACGCGATCAGCCGGTCAAGGAAAACGACCACGCGATGGACGATATCCGGTATTTTGTCTCGACCTATCTGGAACGGGACGCAGATGCGGGATTTTTCGTGTCATCCGTGCGGCGGCATGAGGAGAAGGGGGAAGACTGATGGGCTTTCATCTGCTGCGGCGCAGACCCCGCACAGAGGCGGCGCCGCTGCTGCTGACGGCTGCGAGAGCGGCTCCGGTCGGGCATCTGCCGGCACCTGCACCGGCGGGCGATATCAACGAATGGCAGCTCTACGACGCGCTGCGCTTTCATGTGCCGGTGATCGACGCGGCGCTGCACAAGATCGTGCGGCTGACCGGCGGTTTCCGGCTCACTGCCGGAGATCCGGCGGCACAGGCACTGCTCGACCGCTTTGCGGAGGAGGTGCCGGTCAACGGGGCAGGGCAGTCGCTGCAGCTCTTTGCCGACCAGATGCTCGACAGCCTGCTGACCTACGGCAACGCGGCGGGCGAGCTGCTCACCGACGAAAACGGGCAGCCGTGCGGGCTGCTGACCGCGCACCCGAAATCGCTCTGTGTGCAGGCGGATTCGCCGTGCACATGCAGCTTTTTGCTGCGCGGCGAGGACGGCAGGCTGCATCCGATCGCGGAGCCCGGGCGCATTCTGTTTGCGGCGCTCGACCCGCCCGCGGGCAGCATCTGCGGCGTCTCGGTGCTGCGCGGGCTGCCGGCGGTCTCACAGATTCTGCTGCGCATCTACGACTGCATCGCGCAGAATTACGAGCGCGCGGGCAATATCCGCTACGCCGTGACCTATAAGCCCGACGCGCAGAACGCCGGCTTTGCAAAGAGCCACGCGGAGGAGATCGCGAAGGCGTGGAAGGCGGGCATGCTCGCGGCAAAATACGGCGAGGTGCAGGATTTTGTCACGGTCGGCGATGTCGATATCAAGGTCATCGGCGCGGAAAACCGGCTCTTTGACACGAATGTGCCGGTGCGGCAGCTGCTCGAGCAGATCGTCTCGAAGCTGTCGATCCCGCCGTTCCTGCTGGGCTTTTCGTGGGCGACCACCGAGCGCATGTCGAGCCAGCAGGCGGATATCCTGACCTCGGAGCTCGAATACTTCCGCAGGCTGCTGACCCCGCTGCTGCGCAGAATCGGCACGGCGGTGCTCCATGCGGCAGGCTACGCGGAGCGCGCGGGCGTGCAGTGGGACAATATCAACCTGCAGGACGAAAAGGAGCTTGCAGAGGCAAGGCTCAGAAACGCGCAGGCGCGCGAAATTGAGCTGAGAAACGAACAGGCGGAGCAGTCCGCCGCAGACTGAAGGAGGATTTACCATGTACGATACCGTGAAGCTCGAAAAGGGCATGTATCATCTGACGGGGCGCAGCTTCTCCGAGGCACTCGAGCAGGCAGACCCCTCTGCGCAGTACGCGGGCACGGAGCTCGCGGGGCTCGACGCCTTCGAGCGCCAGCTCAAGCGCTTCGACATCCACGTTGCGGGCGAAAACTGCGACCGCGTGGAGAAGTTCTTCTCGACGACCGAGTCTGCGGTGCTCTTCCCGGAGTTTGTGCGCAGAGCGGTCAGGCGCGGCATGGAGGAGTCCATTCTGCCGGAGCTGACCGCGGCGGTCTCCGCGCTCAACGGCACGGTTGCGAAGGGCTTTTCCGTCACGGAAACGGACGGTGCCTACAACACCGTGACCGCTGAGGGCGTCTCGCTCAAAAAGACGGTCATCACCGAGACCGCCGACACCGTTGCGCTGAACAAGTACGGCAGACTGATCGCCGCGAGCTATGAGACCGTGCGTTCGCAGCGCATCGACGTGTTCACGGTCATGCTGCGCGCGGTCGGCAGAAAGCTCGCCAACGCGATCGCGGGCAAGGCGATCACCGCACTGCTTGCCGCGGCGACCTCCGTCACGCAGGCGGGTGCATCGGTCACCTATGCCGACCTGACGGCGCTCTACGCGGAGTTCACCGACTACGACATGACGACCGTGATCGCGTCGCCTGCCAATGTCGCGAAGATCCTCGCGCTGACCGAGATGCGCGATCGCACCCTCGGTGCGGACGGCTCCGTGCGCCTGCCCTTCGGCGCAAAGCTGCTCAAGGACAGCTCGATCGGCGACACGAAGATTCTCGGCATCTCCAAGGGCTTTGCGCTCGAGTGCATCACCGGCTCGGAGGTGCTGCTCGAGACCGATCAGCTGATCGACTGCCAGCTTGACCGCATCGCGGTCTCGGTGCGCGCGGGCTTCCAGCCCCTGATGAGCGGGACCGCCGCGGTGCTGCAGCCTGCGGGCTGATCTGCTGCTGTCACGACCCATGACACGGGCGCCGGAACGGGTCCTCCCGTTCCGGCAGCGCCCGCATATTCTTGCGACAGGAGGCTATTATGAACGCAAACACCGAACAGCTCCTCGCAGAGCTCAACCGGTTCACACGCCGCAATCTCACGGCAGATGAGGTCTATCTGTTCGAGATCGTGCTCTGCGACAACGAGATCGACCGCGACGGCGACTGCTTCTCTGAGACCGCGCTCGCCGAGCTGCAGAAGCGCTTCGTCGGCGTGACCGGCATCTTCGACCACGATGCAAGGGCTGCGCATCAGCAGGCGCGCATTTTCCGCACCGAGCTCGTCACAGACCCCGCGCGCAAGACGAAAACCGGTCACGACTACTGCTGCCTCAAGGCGAATGCCTACATGGTGCGCACCGACGGCAACGCCGACCTCATCCGCGAGATCGACGCCGGCATCAAAAAGGAGGTCAGCATCTCCTGTGCCGTCTCCGTGCAGAAATGCTCGGTCTGCGGGACGAATAAGCTGAAAAAGGCATGTCCGCATGTCAAGGGGCGCGACTACGCCGGCGGGACCTGCCACACCGTGCTCGAGGGCATCACCGATGTTTACGAGTGGAGCTTCGTCGCAGTGCCCGCACAGCGCGGCGCGGGGGTCGTCAAGACCTGCGGCGGCACTGTCTGCGACGCCGAAAAGCTCGCCATGCGCCGCATGCTGATCGACATGTCCGAGCAGCTCGACCGCCTGACCGGGGAGCTGCGTCAGGATGTGGTGCAGCTTTGCTTCCGCGGCGGCGATAACGCCTGCGCCGGAGCCCTTGCCGAGACCGTCATGCACATGAACGCCCCGGAGCTGCTGCGTCTGCGCGATTCGCTGCGCCTGCGCCCCGCGGGAAAGCCCGCCGGTAAGCCCCAGCTGAAGGCGCCGAACGATCCGCCGCAGGACGGCAACGGTGCCTACCGCACCTGAAAGGAGCTGCCATGAACGAGATCACATTCCGTGCAAAAACGGCGCGGCTGTTTTTGCTCTTTGCGATGCTCCCCGAGATCGGGGAGTGGGCTGCGCTGGTCGACGCGGCGATCGAAGAGGTTCGCCGGGAGCTGCGCGCCGACGCCGACCCCTTTGATATCCGGCTGAGCTATTATGCCGCGGCGCTGGCAAATCTCCGCCGCCGCCAGATTCTCGCGGCACAGGGCGCCGTGTCGCCGACCTATGCGGGCAGCGTGTCTGCGCAGCGCGACGACAGCCAGCCGGTCTCGCTCGCCGTGCGGCTGTTTCTTGCATACCGGAGCGCGGCGGCGGAGCTGCTGTGCGACAGCGGCTTTGTCATGATTCTTGCGGGGTGAGCGCATGGCATATCTCGAAACACTGTCCGCGCAGATCTGCGGCATTCTGACCGCGGACGGCATTGCGGCTTTCCCCGAATATGCAAGACGGCTCGACGCGCTGCCGCAGAACGCCGATTTCGCGACGGTCGGCATCTCGTCGCTGAAATGTGAGGCACCGCTCGTGACAGAAAACGGCTGGTGTATTCCCGCGGCACTGACGCTGCGCGTGCGGCTGCACTGCCGGACAGAGGAATCCGCCGACGCACTCGCGATCTGCACGGAGAACGTGCTGCTGCCGGGTCTGCTCGACCGCGGTTATGCCGTCGCGGGGCTGACGCTCGGGGAGACTGCCTATTCCAAAGCGCTCGACCGGCTTGTCCGGGAGGTGCAGATCACGCTGTCTGCGGCGATCGTGCGCAGGCAGATCGGATGAACGGAGGGATGATATGGCATATTCATCGACACTGGTGACCGCGGCGCCGGACGACCGGATCGTGCTCGGCGATGCGGTGCTGCATCCGGAGCAATACACGGTCCGGCTGAGCTGCCCGGTCACGCGGGCGCGCTGCGCCGACGGTCAGACCCTCGTGACCGTGCTGCCGCAGGCGGATGCTGCCGTGCAGATCACGGGGCGCGTCTCGCTGATCGACGGCGCCGCCGGGACGCTGCTGCAGGCACTCGAAGCACAGCTGAACGGGTCGCCGTCCGCGTTCTCGCTCGGCGGCTGCAGCTTCACCGGCATGCAGATGACGGAGATCACGCTGGAAAAGGGCAGCACGCTCCGCACGGGCAGCTGTACCGTCTCCTTTACGGGCAGTCTCGGCGATTCGGGCGGTGATGACGCATGAATACGGTTCTGCAGCTTGCCGATGCAGCGGGCAGCTATGCGGAAACGCGCTGTCTGCGGTTCACGCTGGTGCGCGACCGGTATCAGCCGTATGCGTCGCTTTCGGCGACCGTCGCCGCAGTGCATGACCGCGTGCCGCTTTCCGTCACGCTGACGGTCGGGGCATATACGGTTTTCTCGGGGATCGTGCGCAGGACGGAGCGCTTTGCGGAGGGCGGCGTGCAGCTGCTGAAGATCACCGCGCGGAGCTGGTCGGAGGCGCTGGTGCGCAACCAGCTGCTGCCCGGGCTGCGCTTTGACGTGACGCTCGCATCGCTGATGACCGACTGTCAGCTGCCGCACATGACCTACGAAGCCGTGCCGGACCCGGTCAGCTATGTGTATATCGAGGACCGCACGCCGATGTGGGACGCGGTGACCGCGCTGAATTTCAAGCTCAACGGCGGCGTGCCGTTCGTGCGCGCGGACAATCAGCTCTGCGTGCTGCCGCGGTCGGAGGAGAGCCCGATTCTGCTGCCGGCAGCGCGCGTGCTGCACGACGGTCAGACCGGGGAATGTGCCGGGCTGATCAGCCGCATCGAGATGGCGGATATCGACGGCAACTACGGAACCTACGCGATGACAAACGCGGAGGCGGAGCAGCGCGGGATCGTGCGCGTGCAGCGGATGCAGTATGACCGCTGCTATCTGCGCGACCCGCAGCAGGCGATGGAATTCCGGATTCAGATGTCGAACCGGCGCCTGCGCGGGCGCGTGATCCGCTATGCGGGCTACTGCGGCGAGGAGCTGGAGGATTATGCGGGTCTGGGTGCGGATTTCCGCGCACATGTCAGCCGCATTGTGCTGCACGGCGATGCAAACGGCATTGTCACCGAGGACAGCTTCTGGTTCGACAGCTTCTGCAATGTGCCGGAGTAGGCGCGGGGATTTGCATTTTTCGGAGGATTGTGCTATAATAGTCCTCAGAGGAGGGATGCCCCGTGAAGCCCAATCTGCCCGAGCAGGATCGACCCGCAAAAATCTTCAATACACTGCAGTTTCTTGTATTCCTTGCCATGTTCATCGGCATTTATCTGTTTGTCCGCCGCTTTGTCCATGCGTGGTATCTGCGCGTACTCTGCCTGATTGCCGACTACGCCGTCTGCGCGCTCATCTCCTACTGCGTCCTAAAGCCGCTCTCCGACAAGGCAGCCGACAGCATCCGCCAAAAAAAGAACCGCCCCCGTTCCTGAATACGGGGGCGGCCAGTTTGTCGATAAAGTGCTTTTGATGTGCCTGCGGCACATTTTTGCGGGGACGCTGTCCCCGCACCCCTGCCAAAGGGATACTATCCCTTTGGAATCCCGTTTTGTGCGAATTCCACGCGGTTGCGTTATTGCTGTCATAATGGGATTCTTAAGGGGCAGGGCCCCTTAAGCAGGGGTTTGGGGACAGAGTCCCCAATATAATCCGTCGGAGACACCTTTTTCTACAGCCTGACCGCCCCCGTTCCTGAAAACGGGGGCGGCTTTTTTGGCTTTGTATTCGGTCATTCTTCC
>JAEEGL011316006.1_pt1 | contig 40469 bp, 32 predicted proteins | sample 9134231 | NCBI WGS metagenome assembly JAEEGL01 (sample SAMN16246548, study PRJNA631951) | gut metagenome | biome: gut microbiome; feature: rumen; material: fiber-attached | host: Bos | place: Iran: Karaj | collected 2018-10
CTTCGCCGGAGGAAACGGTTGCGACCTTCTCAATGTGGTCCTTGCCCTTGACCTTGGTGGACATCTTCGCGATGGAAGCGACAGCGGCATCGGTTGCCTTCTTCATTCCCTTGCGCAGGATGATCGGGTTCGCACCTGCTGCCAGGTTCTTCATACCTTCGTTGATCATTGCCTGAGCGAGCACGGTTGCGGTGGTCGTGCCGTCACCGGCGACGTCGTTGGTCTTCTCCGCGACCTGCTTGACGAGCTGCGCGCCCATATTCTCAAAGCCGTCCTCAAGCTCGATTTCCTTCGCGATGGTAACACCGTCGTTAGTGATCACCGGAGCGCCGTAGCTCTTGTCGAGAACGACGTTTCTGCCCTTCGGTCCGAGTGTGATCTTAACGGTATCTGCCAGTTTGTTCATACCCGCGGCCAGAGCTGTTCTGGCCTCAGCGCCGTGCTTTAATTCCTTAGCCATAATTCATATCCTCCATTCCAGGCCCCTGCTCTCTGTCAGGGTTCTCCCGCCAAATAAAGAGGCGGGGCTCGGTTTAATCCAGATTACTTAAGAACAGCAAGAATGTCGCTCTGCTTGACGATGATGTACTCCTCGTCATCCAGCTTGACCTCGGTTCCCGCATACTTGGAGTAGATGACCTGGTCACCCTTCTTGACCTCCATCTTGATCTCCTTGCCATCCTCGACCTTGCCGGGGCCAACCGCGATCACTTCTGCCTGCTGGGGCTTTTCCTTCTCACTGCCGGGAAGGACGATGCCGGACTTGGTCGTGGTCTCCGCCGCGAGCTGCTTTAAAACGACTCTGTCGCCTAAGGGAACTAACTTCATAATTTGCCTCCTTCGTCTCTAACTACAAACGCGGATCCGAACCGGCGGAACCGCGCCGGTATTTTCCACTTGTTAGCACTCATCTCGTCCGAGTGCTAACTCTGTGAGATATAATAGTGACACGCACGGGGCAATGCAACCGAACCGTCCGCCGGATTTTGTGGTATTTTCTCGTGTTTTCTCATTTTTTCTCGCAAATTCTTTTATTTATCCAATAGGATGTCATTTTAGACTTATTTAAGAACTCCGCTTCCTGGTATTCCGGGCATGCCGAACATGCCGTAAAGCGGCATTAGACCGCTGTTTTCTGAATTCTTCCCGACATATGTCCGGTCTTCTGCCGGTATTGCATTGCGGGGCGGCTTATGCTATCTTTTATGTAGTAATCAAAACTACATGTCGTCCGGAAAGGAGCGCTTATGACCAGTAAGGAACTTCAGAAGTTTTTCAAGGAGCATCTGGTTCCCGCCCGTCTTTACAAGCTGAACGGAACGCGCAGTAAGCGCATCTGTCTCAGGAAGGAAGGCAGCGGATGGGACATTTTCTACAGTGACCATAAAAAGCGCATCGGCCTTACGCACTTCACTTCGGAGAGCGCAGCCTGCGCCCAGATGAAAGAAGAGATCCGCAAGGTGATGGAGGCAATGTACGGTATCACCTGGCGCACGGTATAACCTCTTCTATCCGAAACTACCGCATAATAAAACCCCCGGCAGTAACTGCCGGGGGTTTGTCATACCCTGTTTATATGAAGAAGTCCTCGCTTTGCGCTCAGTTCTTCTTCGCGGCCTGCATCAGCCCAATCTCGGACTGCGCTGCAGCAAGGCGTGCGATCGGCACACGGAAAGGTGAGCAGGACACATAGGTCAGGCCTACGCGGTTGCAGAAATCGATGGAAGCGGGATCTCCGCCGTGCTCGCCGCAGATGCCCAGCTTGATGTCGGGGCGCACCTTGCGGGAACGCTCCGCAGCCATCTCGATGAGCTGGCCGACGCCGTTCTGGTCGAGGTGAGCGAAAGGATCAGCCTCGTAGATCTTGCTCTTGTAGTAATCCTGGAGGAACTTGCCTGCGTCGTCTCTGGAGAAGCCGAAGGTCATCTGGGTCAGATCGTTGGTTCCGAAGGAGAAGAACTCCGCCTCCTCGGCGATCTGGTCAGCCATCAGGGCCGCTCTCGGGATCTCGATCATCGTACCTACGTGGTACACGATGTCCGAATTCTTCTCTTTCTTCACTTCCTCGGCCACCTCAACGATGACCTTCTTGACCACAGCAAGCTCCTTCTTGTCGCCGACAAGCGGAACCATGATCTCAGGCTCGATCTCATAGCCCTTCTCGCTCTTGACTTCGATCGCGGCCTCGATCACGGCGCGGGTCTGCATGCGTGCGATCTCCGGATAGGTAACCGACAGACGGCATCCGCGGTGGCCCATCATCGGGTTGAATTCATGCAGGGCATCGCAGCGGCTCTTCACCTCAGCGAAGGAAAGATTCATATCCTTCGCAAGCTCCATGATCTCCTCGTCCGTGGTGGGAACGAACTCATGCAGCGGCGGATCCAGGAAGCGGATCGTGACCGGGCGGCCTTCCATTGCCTCATAGAGGCCCTTGAAATCACTCTTCTGGAAAGGAATCAGCTCGTTCAGCGCAGCTTCTCTCTCCTCGGTGGTGTCGGAGAGGATCATGCGGCGGATCTTCGGAATGCGGTCAGGTGCGAAGAACATGTGCTCGGTACGGCAGAGTCCGATGCCCTCAGCGCCAAGACGAACGGCGTTCTCCGCGTCGTCGGGGGTATCCGCGTTGGTGCGGACCTTCAGTCTGCGGAAGCTGTCCGCCCATTTCATGATGCGCTCGAAATTACCGGAAATTCCGGCATCCACGGTCGGGATATCGCCGAGGTAAATCTTACCGGTGGAGCCGTCCAGGGAGATATAGTCGCCCTCGCGGACAGTCACGCCGCCAAGCTCAAAGGACTTGTTCTCCTCATTGACCTGCATGTCGCCGCAGCCGGATACACAGCAGGTGCCCATGCCGCGGGCAACGACCGCCGCGTGGCTGGTCATGCCGCCGCGCATGGTAAGAACACCCTCTGCGGCATGCATGCCCTCGATATCCTCGGGGGAAGTCTCCTGGCGGACCAGGATGACGCGCTCACCCTCAGCGTGGGCGGCAATCGCGTCGTCGGCGTTGAAGTACACGCGTCCTGCGGCAGCTCCGGGAGATGCGGGAAGCGCCTGGCCGATGACTCTGCCGTTCTTGAGCGCCATAACGTCGAAATTCGGGTGCAGCAGCTGGTCAAGGGAACCGGCCTCGATACGCATGACTGCTTCCTGAGGAGAGATCATTCCCTCATCCACCAGGTCGCAGGCGATCTGAAGTGCAGCGCCTGCGGTGCGCTTGCCGTTTCTGGTCTGCAGGAAGTAAAGCTTGCCTTCCTCAATGGTGAACTCCATGTCCTGCATGTCGCGGTAGTGCTGCTCGAGCGTCTTCGCGATGGTCATGAACTGCTCATAGACCTCAGGCATGTCGTCCTGGAGCTTGCTGATCGGCTGAGGGGTACGGATGCCGGCAACGACGTCCTCGCCCTGGGCATTGATCAGATACTCGCCGAAAATGCCCTTCGCGCCGGTGGCAGGGCTGCGGGTGAACGCGACGCCGGTACCGGAGCGGTCGCCCATGTTGCCGAAGACCATGGCCTGGACATTGACCGCCGTGCCCCACTCGTAAGGGATGTCATACATGCGGCGGTAAGCGTTCGCTCTCGGATTGTCCCATGAGCGGAACACGGCCTTGATCGCTTCCATCAGCTGCACGTTGGGATCCTGAGGGAACTCGTGGCCCATCTTCTCCAGATAGACTGCCTTGAACTTTGCGATGACCTCCTGAAGGTCTTCCGCAGTCAGCTCGTAGTCATAAACATATCCCTTGGATTTGCGGGCACCGTCCAGAATGCCGTCAAAATAAGTTTTGCTCATGCCCATGACGACGTCGGAGAACATCTGGATGAAGCGGCGGTAGGAATCATAGGCGAACCTGGGGTTGCCGGTCTTCTTCGCGAAGCCCTCGACGGACTCGTCGTTAAGGCCAAGGTTAAGAATGGTATCCATCATGCCGGGCATGGACGCTCTCGCGCCGCTGCGCACGGACACCAGAAGCGGATCGTTGACATCGCCGAACTTCTTGCCCTGCTTTTCTTCGAGCCAGCGCAGTGCCTCAAAAATCTGCGCGGTTGTGTCGTCATTGATGGTTCTGTTCTCGTTGTAATAATCAGTGCAGGCTTCCGTGGAAATGGTGAAGCCGTTCGGGATAGGGAGTCCGATCTTGGTCATCTCCGCGAGACCGGCACCCTTGCCGCCCAGAAGGTTGCGCATCTCGGCGTTTCCTTCCTGGAACAGGTAAACTCTCTTGTTCATTCCGTTCTTCCTTTCTTTTCTTCTTCGCCCGGATGGGAAGGGGGAGCTTCCCGTATTCGGACAGGTTAGGAAATCATTTCTGGTCCCCTTATAATAATCGCCCTCTGCACCATGCACGGAATTCCGCCGGAACCACTGCTGTTCCTTAAGTCTTGCTGCCCCCCGGAGCCGGTCATGCCGCGCCGGTGGTTCAGGCGCTTATTGTCGGTATATAGCTGTCAAAAATGAAAACGTCGAACTCGTCTTTGGCGCGGTTATAATCCGCGTCGCTCTTTATTGTCCAGGCCGCTCCGTACGCCCCGAAAAGGTGCCTGCAGAGCCTTCTGGACAAATTGCCCATGAACAGATGGTTGTAAGCGATGAAATCCGGCCGGGACAGGAAATTGGCCATCATCATCTGCATTGCCCACATAAACGGAGTGTGCTTCCCGTGAAACTGGGGATCCGACATGAAGTTGTCGGAAAGCTGCCCTCTTACGACCTCCGGATGGCGGCGCCTGAACCACCGTAAGGGCAGCGGATTGAAGGATTCCACGCAGTACTCCCCGGGATAATCCTTAAGAAGCTCCCAGACAGCATCGCACACCGAGAGATCCGTGCGCTCAACCTTAAGCTCGATAATGAGGGGAACGCGTCCTCCCGCAATCTCCAGCACCTCACGGAACGAGGGAATACGCTCGTCCGAGCCGAACAGGGAAAAACTCTTAAGCTCGTCAAAGGTATAGTCCGCAACCCTGCCGGGCTTTCCCGCCGGCCTCTCCAGGGTGAAATCGTGAATCACCACCGGAACGCCGTCCTTAGACATCTGGACATCCAGCTCGATCCCATATCCCGCATTCACCGCCTTCTTAAATGCGCCGGCAGAGTTCTCGGGAAAGGGACCCGAGTTATCAAATAAACCCCGGTGAGCATAGTACCGGGTATTCCTGCTGAATACCTCCGGTCTTCTCTTCCGGGGCATAATGGCATAGAAATAGAGTAGCGCCATGATCAGTATTACGATCAAAATGACCTTTACAACGGTCATGGGCCACTGCCCTCCCAAACCATTTCCGTCTGTTCAACGTATGGTATTATAGCACAGATTTTCCGGAAAAAACAGGAAAAACGCCCCGATCATTGCAATATTCCTGATTTCATGTAAAATACTCGGGGAATACAATCGTTGATCATTATATATGAAAGGCTTTTTCCATGATCAGTGCAAATAACGTCACGCTGCGGCTCGGCAAGCGCGCCCTCTTCGAGGACGTCAACATCAAGTTCACCGAGGGCAACTGTTACGGAATTATCGGCGCCAACGGCGCGGGAAAATCCACCTTCTTAAGGATACTCTCCGGCAGGCTTGAGACCACGTCCGGCAGCGTCACCATGACGCCCGGCGAGCGCCTCTCCTTCCTCGAGCAGGACCAGAACAAGTACAACGACCAGATCGTGCTGGATACCGTGATCCAGGGCAACCAGCACCTCTATGAGGTCATGAAGGAGAAGGATGCGCTCTACGCCAAGGAGGACTTCTCCGATGAGGACGGTGTAAAGGCCTCCGAGCTGGAGATCGAGTTCGCGGAGATGGACGGCTGGAATGCCGAGGCAGACGCGGAAACGCTTCTCAACGGCCTCGGAATAGAGACGGAGCTTCATCAGGCGGTGATGGGCGACCTGAATGGCGCGCAGAAGGTGAAGATCCTCCTTGCCCGCGCCCTCTTCGGAACCCCTGACGTGCTGCTCCTTGACGAGCCCACAAACCACCTGGATCTCGATGCGATCGCATGGCTCGAGGAATTCCTGATCAATTACGACAAGACCGTGATCGTGGTCTCCCATGACCGCTACTTCCTGAATAAGGTCTGCACTTACATCGCCGACATCGATTACGGCAAAATCACCCTTTTTGCCGGCAACTACGATTTCTGGTACGAGTCAAGCCAGCTGATCCAGCGCCAGATGAAGGAAGCCAACAAGAAGAAAGAGGAGAAGATCAAGGAACTCAAGGAATTCATCTCCCGCTTCTCTGCCAATGCCTCCAAGTCCAAACAGGCTACCAGCCGCAAAAGAGCTCTGGAGAAGATCCAGCTGGATGAGATCCGGCCTTCCTCCCGCAAGTATCCCTGGATTGATTTCCGTCCCGACCGGGAGATCGGCAACGAGGTCCTCACGGTGGAGAACATCTCCAAAACCGTTAACGGCGTAAAGCTCCTGGACCATGTCTCCTTCGTCATGCGCCACGACGACAAGATCGCCTTCGTCGGATCCCAGGAGCAGGCCAAAACTGCTCTTTTCGAGATTCTTATGGGCAAAATGGAGCCGGATGAAGGAAGCTTTAAGTGGGGTGTAACCACTTCCCAGGCATACTTCGAGAAGGACAACACCAGAGAATTTGACTCTGATCTGAACATCACCGAATGGCTGCAGGGTTACTCTCCCGTTAAGGACATCACCTATGTCCGCGGCTTCCTCGGACGCATGCTCTTCGCCGGGGATGACGGAATAAAGAAGGTCCGCATCCTCTCCGGAGGGGAGAAAGTCCGCTGCCAGCTGTCCAAGATGATGATCAGCGGTGCCAACTGCCTGATCTTTGACGAGCCCACCAACCACCTGGACATGGAGTCCATCTCCGCTCTTAACGACGGCATGATGCGCTTCCCGGGCGTGGAGCTCTTCGCCTGCCGCGACCATCAGGTCGTGCAGACCACCGCGAACCGGATCATCGAGCTTCTGCCCGGCGGCGGCTTCATTGACAAGATCACGGATTACGACTCCTATCTCGAGAACGACGCCGAGGCAAGAAAGCGCACGGTCTATGTCTCCACAGCCGAGGAGGAGATCTTCACCGAGGATGGGGAATAACCCCGTCGCCCACACCGGCGCATCCCCTTCGCCGGAACCCGGAACAGAGGCCCCCATGATCGATCTTCACGTTCATTCCAGTCATTCCGACGGCACATGCTCTCCCACCGAACTCGTGGAGGAAGCCTCGAAAAAGAAACTCACCGCCTTCGCGCTCACCGACCACGACACTGTCGCCGGAATCGCGGAGGCGGTTTTTGCTGCAGGCAGAGCCGATCCCCCCATAGAAGTCATCCCCGGCATTGAGTTCTCCACGAATTACGGGGATGTAGACGTCCATGTCCTTGGCTACGGCATCGACTACTGCTCCGATGAATTCCGCAAAGTGATTTCCGAATTCGTCGATACCAGAGAAATCCGGAACAGAGAGATGTGCCGCAGGCTCGTAAGTGACGGCATCAACGTTCCCTACGAGGGTCTCCTTGAGGAGAATCCCGGCGCGGTCATCACCCGGGCGAACATCGCCCGCTACATGGCGGATCACGGGATTGTAAAGGATATGCCGGAAGCCTTCAGCAGATACATCGGCGAAGGCTGCCCCTACTATGTGCCCCGGACGAAGATGTCCCCCGAGGACGCGGTGAGAACCATCCTCAGGTTCGGCGGCGTCCCCGTACTGGCCCACCCTTACCAGTACGGCCTTAACAGCGCGGAGCTGAACGTACTCCTTGACCGGATGACCGAAGCAGGGCTGATGGGACTGGAATGCCTCTATTCGAAATATACCGCACAGGAGAGGGAAGAACTGCTGAAGCTTGCCGGGGAAAGAAAACTGCTCGTCACCGGCGGGTCCGATTTTCACGGCACCAACAAGCCCTGCCTTGAACTTGGCACCGGCTATGAGGACAGGCCCCTCGCCGTTCCGGAGAAGCTGCTCACCGGCCTTAAGCGTGCCCTTTTCGGCACATCGGAGAACACGAAGCTTTTCTTCTTCGACCTCGACGGGACGCTCCTCGACGACAGGAAGACAATCACGCCGGATACCTTTGCCGCCCTTGAGCGCATATCCGGAGCAGGGCACCGCATCATTCTTTGCTCAGGCCGCCCTCTGTCCAATGTTCTCAAGGTGCATGACGAGCTGGGGCTTAACCGTCTGGCCGGCACCGCCGTCATCGGCTGCAACGGTGCGGAAGCTTACGACTGCGGAACCGGCAGGACGCTGTTTAAGGAGGGGCTCCCCCTCGATACGGTGAGGAAAGTTTTTGCACTGGCTGACCGCTTCGGCGTCCACGTCCAGACCTACCGCAGGGATGCCGTGGTCTGCCGCAGGGAATGCCCGGAGACGGAGTATTACCAGCGCTATGTCCGCATGAACATCCTCACGGCGGAGGATCCCGTCTCCCTCCTTGACGAGGAGCCGGGCAAATGTCTCGCCATCAATCTGGACGGAAAAAGCGCCCGTCTCCGTCTGCTGAGACAGGCGCTTGCCGACGAACTCGGAGAAGAGGCAGACGCCTTTTTCTCCAATCCCTTTTATCTTGAGATTATTTCCCGCAGGGCGGGAAAAGGCCGGGCTGTCAGGCGCACTGCCGGGATGCTCGGCGTCCCCTGCGATAACACGATCGCTGCGGGGGACTCCGGCAATGACATCAGCATGCTCGAAGCCGCGGGAATAAGCATCGCGATGTGCAATGGGACGGCACTCACGCCGGAACTTGCCGGAGCTGCCCACTTCATCACTTCAAAGGACAACTCTCACGACGGTCTTGTCCCTTTCCTCGACTATCTCAGCCTGCCCGTTTAGCCTGGAAGCATCCGCAGAAATGCTGCGGATTCCTCAGCCCTCCACGATCAGATATCTCCCGTCCCCGACGGGAAAAACCTCACATTCTTCGAGAATGCTCCTGCTGTCGAGGCCGGTGATGTCCGCGCCGGCCTCGTCGAAGTATTCCAGGACCTCTTCCGGGGAGTTCACGACGACTGCCATGCACATCTCCAGAAAATCGGCCGCTTCAGCTTCATCAGCGGCTACTTCTTCGGGAAAAAGCTTAAGCTGATTCTCCAGAAACGCCTTCAGTACTGCCTTATCATAGCCCATCTTTCCGCAAACCTCCGCATGATCTGAAGCAGCCCGGCTTAGCCTCAGGGCTGCTGCGAGTCACTTCCTTCGTCCGCGCTGCTCATCTCCGGAACAAACACCCTGGGATTAAAAGCCTCCGCCGTCCGGCGGCTTGCCGCGACCGCCTCCTCGCAGAAGACAAGCTGTGAGTTGACAATCTGCTTTCCTCTCCGGTCAACATGTTCATACTCGCCGTCCGCGTTCATCACGCTGGCCTGCTCCGTATCCAGAAGCTCCTCGTTCAGGATATGCAGTGCCTTCTCCTTGATCGCTTCGTCCTCGAGAGGGAACATGATCTCCACTCTCCTGTCCAGGTTTCTGGGCATCCAGTCGGCGCTTGCCGCATAAAACTCCGGCCGCCCGCCGTTTTCAAAGTAATAGATCCGGCTGTGTTCCAGGAAATTCCCCACGATGGACCGGACCGTGATATTCTCGCTGACTCCGGGAATTCCGACGCGGATTCCGCAGATTCCTCGGACGATGAGGTCGATTTTTACTCCCCGGCTTGCCGCTCTGTAGAGCGCCTCCATCACCGGCGGGTCGCACAGGGCGTTCATCTTGGCGATGATGTGAGCCTTCTCCCCCGCTTCCGCGTGCTCGGCCTCGCGGTTTATGAGATAGAGGAAACGATCCTTAAGCCACAGCGGAGCGATGGAGAGGCAGTTCCATGCCCTGGGCTCCGAATACCCTGAAAGCATGTTGAAGACTGCAGTCGCGTCCTCTCCCACGGCTTCCCTGCAGGTCATGAGACCGACGTCCGTGTAAAGTTTTGCCGTGGAATCGTTATAGTTTCCGGTCGCAAGATGGACATAACGACGAATTCCGTCCTCCTCCCTCCGGACGACGAGGGTGATCTTGGAGTGCGTCTTCAGGCCGCGCAGACCGTAGATGACGTGGCAGCCGGCGCGCTCAAGGCGCTTCGCCCACACGATGTTGTTCTCCTCGTCAAAACGCGCCTTCAGTTCCACAAGGACGGTAACCTGCTTTCCGTTCTCCGCGGCGCGCTCAAGCGCCGCGATGATGGGCGAATTGCCGCTCACCCTGTAGAGAGTCTGCTTGATCGCGAGCACATCCGGGTCTACGGCTGCCTGGGAGACAAAGCGGATCACCGGCTCGAAGCTCTGGTACGGATGGTGCATGAAAATATCGCCCTTCCGGATTGCCCCGAACACATCCTGTCCCGGAGGAAGCTCCGGCACCTCCTGGGGCGCCGCATACCTGTGCTCCTTGAACTGCTCAAATCCCGGGATGGAGTACATCTTCATCAGGAAGGTCAGGTCCAGGGGACCGTCGATGAAGAAGATCTCGTCGTCGGTCACCTCGAGCTCGGTCTGCAGAACCTTAAGCAGATCCTTGTCGATCCCCTTCTCCACCTCGAGACGGATTGCCTCGCCCCACTGTCTTCTCTTCAGCTGCTTCTCGATTTCCTGGAGCAGGTCCTCCGCCTCGTCCTCATCAATAGACAGATCCGCGTTTCTCATCAGACGGAAAGGATACGCACACAGCACGTCGTAATTAAGAAACAGGGAATCTACATGGTTTCGGATAAGCTCCTCGAGCAGTATGACACGGATTACACCCGTTTTGTCCATCGGGAGACGGATCAGGCGGGAAAGGCCGCTTGGCACCTGCACGGCGGCGAATTCCAGCTCCTCCTTCTCGTTCTTTTTCTTCTTCCGGGGTTTGAACAGGCCTGTTCCCTCTCCGCCCTTCCGCCTGAGCAGCGCGCCGAGGTTGAGCGTCTTGTTCCTGATCAGCGGAAAAGGCCTCGAGGAATCAAAGGCCATCGGGGTGAGCACGGGAAAGATCTGCTCGGTGAAGTATGTATCCGCATACGCGCGGTCCCCCTCCGCAAGCTCGCCGTAGCTGCATACGGAAACCTTCGCCTCCTCAAAGAGAAGGGGAAGAAGCGAGCGGTTGAGAGTCTGGTACTGCTTCTGGACGAACTCCTGGGTTCTCGTCAGGATGGCGGAAAGCTGCTCCGCCGCGGTCATTCCGGCAAAATCGCGCTTCCTGTACCCGGCGTTCACCATATCCTTGATGGAGGCGACCCTGACCATGAAAAACTCATCCAGATTGGAGGAGGTAATACTCAGGAATTTCAGCCTCTCGAAGAGCGGGTTATCCCGCTTCCTTGCCTCGTCCAGCACCCTGGCATTGAACTGCAGCCAGGAGAGTTCCCTGTTCGTATAGTATTCGGGGGCGGCGAAATCGATCGCGCCTCCCTCCCTGTCCGCTCGTTCCGTGTCCTTATTCGTAATCCGCTCTCTCGCGTCATCTCTCCCGGAACCAGCCGGTTTTTGCTCCCGCTTTTCCTTCTTCATGCTGCTCATCCTTCCCGCTCTCCCGCGTTACCTCTGCCGGATCACCGGCCGGATTCCGTAGACCTCTTCAAAGAAGTCCGCCCTGTCGCCGAAAAGTCCGCGCTCCATGGTCAGATCCTCCTCCGCGCTGACGGTAATCACCAGCAGTCCGTCCTTGACCTTGGCCTTGAGATCCTGGAATTTCTGCATATGCGAGCGGTCCAGGCCGTTGGCGATCCTTAAGATCGCGGTGAGCCTCGTGATGGTCAGATAGGAATCGTGATCCAGATCCGTGACCATCTCCTGCGCCGCAAAATAGACGAAGCTGCTGTGGTTGTAGCGCACAACGTTCGCGACGATCTCCCTCTCCAGATGAGAGAGCCCGATGATCTCCGTGGACATGATAATGTCGTAGGAACACTCGCCGGAATCCGACATGCTGATGTACTTCCCGCAGTCGTGGAGGAGCGCGGCGATCCGCATAAGGAGCCTCTCCCTTCCTCCCATTCCGTGGTACTTCCTGGTACTGTCGAAGATCTTGAGCGAGATGTTCTCCAGCGCGCGTCCCCGCTCCTCGAGCCCCATGTAGCGGCGGCCGATGTTCTTGGCACAGGCGATGATGTCCTCCTCAAAATCGTGCCCCGGGGGGAGGATCTTCCGGTTCTCCGTGAACTCATAGATCATTCCGTCGCAGAGCGTCACGCCCGGAGCCCAGATTCGCCCTGCTCCCGTCGTCCTGAGGACCCTGGAGAGAAGCATTCCGGATATGTACATGAGGGGGACGTTGTCGTCCGACACATCGTAGCGTCTCGCGAAATCCTGGGGATTGGAGCTCCTCAGGTCGTCCATGAAGACGTCGAAGGAATGGCTGTCCGTGAATCCCGGGTTGTCCCTGTCACTGATGTAGCGCTCAAGTACCGGGGAGATATAGTCGTCGACTACGATGATGTTCCGGATTTCCCGGTCCTTAAGGTACAGATTCTTGAACACGGTGAGCTGCGAGTCGATCAGCTCGGTGATCACGTAGTCCCTTCTGGATGCGCCCGCGTCGATATTGCGCAGCTGATCATAGAGACGAAGCACCCCCATTCTCAGATTCTGCGTGAGTATCAGGTGATCCTTGTCAAAAAGCGAGATCTGGATGGAGCTGCCTCCGATATCCACGATTGCCGTTCCGCTCTCGATAAACCGGCTGAAGCCCTCCCCCTTGGCGGCGATGGACTTGTAGTCCAGGAACCGCTGCTCGGAATTGGAGAGCACGTCGATATGTATTCCCGTCTGCTGTTCGATCTGTGTAAGGACGATCTGCGAGTTGACCATCTCCCGGATGGCACTGGTGCCGTAGGCCCGGTAGTCCGTGACCCCGTAGTCGTCCATTATGCGCCGGTAGTCCGCAAGGACACGCTCCAGCTCCGCCACATGGGCGTAGCTGATCTTTCCCGTCGTATAGGTATCGGTACCGAGATTGATGCGGTGCGTCACATGGTCAATGACCCGGATACCCCTCTTTCCCGAGCACTCCGCGATCATCAGTCCCAGCTCATAGCTTCCGACGTCTATCGCGGCAAAAAGCGTGATACCGGCTGATTTTGTCTGCATAGCTGCTCCTGTCCGTCCTTATTCCGTGCCCTTCTCCCTGCCAAGGAGATGGTCGATGAACTGCTGCGCGGTTCTGCCGGAGAGGCCTCCGTGCATCATCTCCCACCGCGTCGCCTCCATGCGGAGCTCGTCGGCGTCCATGACGACTCCGTTTCTCTCCGCCAGCGCGGCGACAATCGTCTGATACTCCTCCATGTCCGGAGATTCGTAGTATATCGTCAGTCCGAATCTTCCCGAGAGCGACAGTTTTTCCTGCATCGTGTCGCTCATATGCTTCTCGGCAAAACTTGCGCCGTCCCTGTCCTGGAAGCTCTCACGGATCAGGTGGCGCCGGTTCGAGGTGGCATAGATCAGCACGTTGCCGGGCTTCTTCTCGAGACCGCCCTCGATGACCGCCTTCAGGTACTTGTACTCGATCTCGAAGTCCTCGAAGGACAGGTCGTCCATATAGATGATGAACCGGTAGTTCCTGTTCTTGATCTGGGCAATGACGTCGTTCAGCTCCCGGAACTGGTGCTTGTAGATCTCGATTATGCGCAGCCCACGGTCGTAATACTCGTTCGCGATGGCCTTGATGCTGGAAGATTTGCCCGTTCCGGCGTCACCGAAGAGCAGGCAGTTGTTGGCGGGCCTTCCCGCAACGAAGGCATCGGTATTCTCCACCAGCTTCGCCTTCGCGTTTTCATAGCCGACGAGGTCGGAGAGCTTCACGTGGCGGATATTGAGAATGGGCTCAATCGCTGAATTATTCACCCGGAAGGCCTTGTGCAGACCAAAACGGCCGACGCCGTAGTCCCGGTAAAACTCATCCAGGGCTGCCTTCATTCCTGCTGCGCTGTCCGCCTCGTCAAAGGCTTCCACCAGGGACATAATCCTTCCCCTTATGCGCGTATTGTAGACATGCCCGGATTCCCCCTCCACCCGGTAATCGCGGATGAAGGCAAAAGGCTCCGCGAGCTCATCCGGTGTGCTCTCCCCGGATAAAGCAATCCCCGGAGTGGAGAAATCCGCGCGGTATAACCGGCGGAAAATCCCGAGGTCGTGCAGCGCGGCTTCCCCCAGAGTGCCGCCCACCGCCCCGCGGATCTCCGCCGCTACGCTGTAGGCATTCTCATTGTTGACAAGAAGGTCCGTAAGATAAGCATGCCATAGATTGCCGTAGAAGCCGTTCGCCGCGGCGTGTTCCAGAAGAAGGGAGGCAAGCTCATAGCCCGCCCTGCGCCTGTCGTCCGGCGTCATGTCCTCGTTGAGAAGAGCCTCGCCGAGACGGAGCGCTTCGCCGTTTTGAAAGCTGCGGAACAGGATAAGTTCGTCAGTTCTGATCGCCATTTCAGTAATTCCCCAGTACTCTAAGGTTTCTTGTCTCGTCGCGGAGTCCCCGGAGGGCATTCTGCACTCCGGGATCGCAGAGGCTTCCGTCAAAATCGATGAAGAACCGGTATTCCCAGTTTCTGTCCTCGATCGGCCTTGACTCGATCTTGGTCATATTAAGGTTATTATATATGATATGGGAAAGAGCATGATACAGCGAACCGCTCTCATGCTTAAGCTCCAGGCTCAGCGAAATTTTCCGCGCGCCCTTAAGGAACACCTTCTGATTGGTCACCACAATAAACCGTGTGGAATTCGACTCCGACTGGTTGATCCCTTCCTCAAGGATATTCAGCCCGTATACCCTGGCCGCATGGGCTCCTGCGATCGCCGCTTCGGCGGGATCGCGGTCCCTGGCAACCTTTCCGGCGGCAAAAGCGTTGTTCAGCATGTTCACCTGCTGCCATTCCGGATGCCCCGCAAGGTAGCGCTCACACTGCATGAGCGACTGCGCATGGCTGTATACAACTCTCACCGTGGAGAGATCAGCCCCCTCCGCTGCAAGAAGGCAGTGCCTTATGGGGATAATAACCTCACCGACGATATAATTCTCGAATTCGGTCAGGAGATCATATATTGCCGAGACAATTCCGGCAGTGGAATTCTCGATCGGAAGAACGGCGTACTGCGCGCGGCCTTCCTCAATTGCCACCATGGCATCGCGGAAGGTCGCCGCGGGAATAAGCTCCGCGGCGTCTCCGAAGAAGCGCATGGCGGCCGCCTCAGAGTATGAGCCGCGGTCGCCCTGATACACCGCGGTAGTATCCCCGTCCACGAGCTTGTCGATTTCAATAAAGGGAAGCCGGGCAGCACCGGCGCTGCTCTCCCGTATCCGGCTGTACTGCCGCTTCCGGCTCATCGCCATGAGCTGCTCGAAAAACTCCCTGATGCCGAGCCGGTTCTCCTTATTCGTCACCATGGCCTCGACGGATGCAAGCTTGGCCGCCTCCCGCTCCGGATCCAGGACCGGAAGCCCGGCGCTTATCTTATATTCCGCGATCTCATCCGCGATCGCCATCCGGCGCTCATAGAGCGCCGTCAGTTCCCGGTCAATTTCGTCAAGACTTTTCCTGAAGCTTCCCAGATCTCCCATACATTTACCTCGCTGAGGCAAAACCCGCTCACGCGGTTCTGCCGAATGCGGCGTCCGGTGCACCGGCATCCGTCTGTCAAGTCCCGGATGCTTCGCTCATCTTTAACAGCTTTGCCGCCTGGTCGGCGGTAATCAGCGCGTCCACGATCTCATCGAGATCGCCGTTCATAATGTCCTCAATGCGGTAGAGCGTCAGTTTGATCCTGTGGTCGGTGACGCGCCCCTGGGGAAAATTGTAGGTGCGTATTTTCTCCGAGCGGTCTCCCGTCCCCACCTGGGAGCGCCTGAGATCCGCCTCTGCGTCGTGCCTCTTCTGCTGTTCCAGGTCATAGAGCTTGGATTTTAAGAGGGCGAAAGCCTTGGCCTTGTTCTGCAGCTGGGAGCGCTCTGTCTGGGAGTAGATCACGATCCCGGTAGGAAGATGCGTAAGGCGCACCGCGGAGTCCGTGGTGTTGACTCCCTGGCCGCCATTCCCTGACGCCCGGGTGATATCGATGCGGATATCGCTGTCGGGGATATCCAGGTCGATGTCCTCATCGACCTCCGGAATCACGGCAACCGTGATGGTGGAGGTATGTATGCGTCCTCCCGACTCCGTCTCCGGCACCCTCTGCACACGGTGAACTCCGCTCTCGTACTTGAACCTGGAGTACGCCCCGTCGCCGGAAATGATGAAGGTGACATTCTTCATCCCGCCGATTCCTATCTCCTCCACCTCCTCCGTGGACACCCTAAAGTGCCTGGATTCGGCGTAGTGGACGTACATCCTGTAGACCTCCGCTGCGAAGAGGGCAGCCTCGTCCCCTCCTGCCCCGGCCCGGATCTCCACGATGACATCCTTGTCGTCATTGGGATCCTTGGGGAGAAGGAGGATGCGGATGCGCTCCTCCAGCTCCTCCGCGTCCCGCTCGGCGATGTCCATCTCCTCACGCAGCATCTGCCTCATCTCAGGATCCGTCTCCGTCTCGAGGAGAAGCCGGGAATCATCGATAGTCTCCATGGCCTTCCGGTACTTTCCGTACGCCTCCGTGACGGGCGTGAGCTCCTTCTGCTCCTTCATGAGGCTTCGGAAGCGCCCCGGATCGGAAGCCGTGCCGGGCTCGGAGAGCTCCCGGGTAATATCCTCGTTCCGGAGCATCAGGGCATTCAGTTTATCTGTCATCGATGTCAGCATATCTATACCCCGCTGAGGCAAAAATCGCGTATGCGGTTTTGCCGAATGCGGCGCCCGGTGCGGCAGCACCGCCGGCGCAGACAGAAAGAACTGCATCAGCAGGCCTTTCCGTTTTGTTTTACCTCGTCCTGAGGCTCATCTCCCCCCGGACTATCCTGTCGTTCCCGCCGTAATCCCGGATCACCCGCACATCAACAAACCCCGCTTCCTCAAAGAGCTTCTTCACCGCGGGGCCCTGGTCATAGCCGATCTCCACGAAAAGAAGTCCACCGATCACGAGATGGTCCGGCGCCCCGCCTGTGATGCGCCGGTAGAACGAGAGGCCGTCCGGTCCTCCGTCCAGCGCTGTCCGGGGCTCGTGCCTTATCACCTCGGGCATCAGAGTGTCAAGCACTTCACGTCCGATGTACGGAGGATTGGAGACAATGATCTCGAACTTTCCTCCGGCCTTGGGCGCCTCGAACAGATCCCCGCAGGAAAAGGCTGCCCTTTCGGACAGCCCGAGCCTTTCCGCGTTCATTTCCGCCACCTCAAGTGCCTCCGGGGAGAGATCTGTCCCTGTCCCCGTCGTGCCGGAGGAGTAGTGCAGGAGGCTCAGCAGGATGCACCCGCTCCCGGTACACAGATCCAGTATCCGCATCCCCGAGCAGAGTTCCTTCAGCACTTCCTCCGCGAGGTTCTCCGTGTCCTGCCTGGGGATGAGCACCCTTCTGTCGACACCGAACATGAGGCCCATGAACCCCTGCTCTCCCAGAATATACGCCGCCGGCTCATGCTCCGAACGCCTTCGGATATAAGAGAGGTAAAGTTCTGTACAGGTTTCGTCCACAGGCATCTCCCCGCCGCTGTAGAGTGCCTGCCGGGTCGTGCCGCAGGCTTTCTCCAGAAGAAGCGACGCGTCGATATCCGCGTCCCCTGTTCCTGCCTCAATAAGAAGGCCTCTTCCTTTTTCCCAGAGCTCACGGTAAGTCAATTCCCGCTCTCCTCCCCGGAAGAAAAGTTTTCCTTCAGGTACTGCCTCCAGTCAAATACCGCCTCCACGGAGCGGATCGCCACCTCAGCCATCTTCTCATCCGGTTCCTTCGTCGTGAGATGCTGCAGCCAGATTCCGGGAGCAGAGACAATCCGGACGAAGATATTGTCCGAGGAGCCGGCGAAGCGGATGATTTCATAGGATATTCCCGCAATAACGGGGATAAGAAGAAGTCTCAGCCCGAGGCGCATCAGCCTGCTGTCCACGCGGATGAAAAAGAAAAGAATGATGCTGATAATCATGACCAGGATCATGAAGCTCGTACCGCAGCGCTTGTGGAAACGCGTGCTCTTCATCACGTTCTCCACATTGAGCTCCTTTCCGCTCTCGATGCAGTTGATGCACTTGTGCTCCGCCCCGTGGTACTGGTACAGCCTGCGGATGTCCTTCATCAGCGTGATTGCCGCCATATATACGAGAAAGATCACCAGCCGAAGCACGCCCTCGGAGATGGCGATCAGGGACTGGTTGCGCACGAAACCGCCGATCTGCTCCGAGAGGAACCAGGGAAGCAGAATGAAAAGACCGATCGCGAGCGCGAAGGAGAGCACCATTGTGATGCCCATGAAAAATTTCTCCCCGTTTCCGCCGGTGAGGCGGTCCATCGCCTCGTCCGCCTTCGACGGCTCCCCCTCCTCCTCATAGAACGACGAGGAGTAATTAAGGCTCTTAAGCCCCAGAACGAGGGAATCAATGAATACAAAGATTCCCCGGACAAAGGGGATTTTCTTTATCGGGGTATCTGCCAGGATGCCGCGGTAGGTGTTCATCTCCGTTTCGATCTCGCCGTCGGGACGGCGCACCGCCACCGCGTAGGTGTCGCCGTTCTTCATCATGACTCCCTCCAGCACGGCCTGGCCGCCGATGCCGGAATAATGCTGTTTTTTCCTGCTCATACGCCTGTTCTCTCAAAAATGCAGAGAGCCATGCAGACATCAACTGTCAGCATGGCTCAATCATCACCTTGCAATAATCCCGCGGCCGATCAGTTCTCGGTCTTCACGCCGTACTTGCGGTTGAACTTATCGATACGGCCCTTAGCTGCTGCGGTCCTCTGGGTTCCGGTGTAGAACGGGTGGCACTTGGAGCAGACCTCGACGTGGATCTCCTTCCTGGTGGAACCGGTCACGAACGTGTTGCCGCAGTTGCAGGTCACGGTTGCCTGATAGTACTGGGGATGAATTCCTTCTCTCATGGTGATCACCTTTCTTACCCAACGCTTCTGGACACACGCATTCGTGCGCAGGGGAACGTTGCGGTGCTAACAATTTACACAGCTTTCTAAGTCTATCACAGCCCCTCTTTAAAAGCAACCGGAATCTGTTATCATATCCTTATGAACATAAGAACCGAAAAACTGATCAGCGAATATCTCCCCGTGCTCGGGCGGTCGGCGCTCTTTGAGGGCATAAGCGGTGAGGACATCCGCTCCATGATCGGATGCCTCAATGTCTCTTCCTCCGTCCTTGGCTACGAGGAAACCATTCTGCCCTCCGCCGCCCTTTCCAGGTCGGCAGGGCTGCTCCTGGACGGCAGAGCTGTCGTCCGGAGGCGTGATTTCTGGGGAGATGTTCTGGTGGAAGAGCTTCTTGAACCAGGCGATCTCTTCGCCGAGGACACCGCATGCGCGGTACTGCCGGATGCATCGCGCGATCCCGCGGGAATTCCGGACGCAGAGATTGTCTCCGTCTCTCCTGCTGCGGTTATCCTCTGGATCGATGCCGCCGGTTTTGCCGCGGTCTGCCCTTCCGCCTGTACCTACCACATTACCCTGATCCGCAATCTGATGGGCGCTCTGTGCAAAAGAGCCCTTGCGGGCAGGGACAGGATGAGCCATCTTACCATGCGCTCCACAAGGCAGAAGCTGATCTCCTATCTCTCCGCAGAAGCGGCAAGACAGCATCGCGCGGAGTTCGAGATCCCGTATAACAGGCAGGAGCTTGCCGATTTTCTTCTTGTGGAACGCAGCGCAATGTGCGCACAGCTCTCCCTGCTGAAGAAAGAGGGGCTCATCGACTTCAGCCGGAACCGATTCCGGCTGATTCACAGAGGAGGTGATCACTAATGCTGTATTCCATCACCAACGGCACCCTGTCACTCAAGGCCAGTTCCCGCGGGGCAGAAATGTATTCTCTGGAGAAAGACGGCAAGGAATACCTCTGGACCGCTGATCCTGAATACTGGCCGGAGCACGCTCCTGTGCTCTTTCCCTTCGTAGGCCGCGAGCGGAACGGTGAATACCGCACCGGGGGACGCGCCTATTCCATGCCCATCCACGGCTTCGCGAAAAACATGGATTTCGTGCCGGAGGAGATCTCGGGCGAAGAACTGAGGTTCACGATAAGGGACACGGAGACCACGAGGGAAATCTACCCGTTCCCCTTCCTCTTCACTGTCGCCTACCGCCTGGAAGAGAATACCGTAAAAGTAAGCTTTATCGTGAAAAACACAGGAGAAAACGAGCTTTACTTCATGGTCGGCGGACATCCGGGTTTTCTCTGCCCTCCGCCCTCGCATCCCGGCTCGCCCCGGAGTGCGTGCGGCATCTCTTTCCTCCGGGAAGGAAAGCCGCTTGAAGCTGTGTACTCCACCCCGATCACCGGGGAAGGCCTTGCCGCATCCAAAGAGAAGGCGCCTTACGTTTATGTCCAGAAGGACGGACGGATTATTCCTGAGGCCGGTCTCTTCGCAAATGACGCTCTCATCACGGAAAACTGGGACTGCGACGAGGTGGATCTCCTGGATCCCGACGGACGCCCCTACATCCGGGTGAGTTTTGACGCCCCGCTTGTCGGCGTCTGGTCCGTCGCCGGAAGGGAAGCACCCTACATCTGCATCGAACCCTGGTGGGGACGCTGCGACCGCGAGGACTTCACCGGCGAACTGAAGGACCGGGAATGGGAACAGGCCCTCGCCCCCGGAAAGACCGCGGTGTATTCCTTCGCGATCAATATCCCGGATTAAGCTTCAGGCCTGTTTTCTAAGCTTGCTCCTGATGCGCTGCAGCGCGTTGTCGGTGCTCTTCTCCTCCCGCCCGAGCACGTGGGCGATCTCCACGTAGCCAAGTCCCGTGAGGTAGAGATCAAGCACCTGCTTCTCAAAAGAACTCAGTTCCGAGTCGATGCGGTTGAGGAGGTTATTCAGGTCCTCCCGGTCGATGATCAGTTTTTCCGGATCCGTACTTCCGAGATCCGAGATCTGGTCCGCGAGTTCCGGTGCATCGGGATCGTTCGACCCCTCTCCCCCTCTCCCCTTGCTGTAAATGGATACGGCGGTGTTGAGGGGGATGTTTTTCTGTCTTCCCGAGGACTGGACCGCGCTGTAGAGCTTTCTTGTCACACAGAGCTGGGCAAAGGTCCTGAAGCTCGCGTCCCGGCCGGGATCAAAATCCCGTATCGCCGTGAAGAGGCCGATCATCCCTTCCTGGATGAGGTCCTCGGACTCTCCTCCCAGAATATACATGGAGCGGGCCTTCCCGCGCACCAGTTCCTTGTACCGCTCAAGAAGGCAGTCCACAGCCTGGCTGTCCCCCTCGCGGCTTAAGAAGATCAGTTCCTCATCGGTGTATTCATCCGCGCTGCCGTACGATTTCATAAGCCATCACTCCCGCTGCCACCGAGGCATTGAGCGAGTTAATCTCTCCCTTCATCGGGATGGAGGCGACGAAGTCGCACTTCTCCCGCACCAGCCTGGAAACTCCGCTCCCCTCGGCACCGATGACAAGTCCGATTGCTCCCCGTAAATCCAGCGATGTGTAAGGCTCACCGTCCATATCCGCACAGACGAACCACATTCCCTTCTCTTTCAGTTCCTCTATTGTCCGGGCGAGATTGGTCACCCTGGCCACCGGGGTGAAATTCAGTGCTCCGGCGGATGCCTTTGCCACCGTCGCGGTGAGTCCGACCGCCCGGTCCTTCGGAATGATCACGCCGTGGGCGCCCGCGGTATTGGCAGTCCGGATGACAGCCCCAAGATTATGCGGGTCTTCTATGCTGTCCAGAAGAATGAAGAAGGGCTTCTCTCCCTTCTCCTCTGCCCTCGAGAAGAGGTCCCCGATCTCCGCATAGCTGTATGCCGCGGCAAAGGCGATCACTCCCTGATGGTTTCCGGTCTCCGAGATCTGGTCCAGCCTTTCCCTGGTCACGAACCGGATCGGAGTCCCCCGCTTCGCGGCCTCTCTGCGTATCGTCGCGAGGGATCCTTCCTCTGTCCGGCCGGATCGCTCGAGCATGTAAACCCTGTCGATCTCCTTTCCCGAGCGGAAGGCCTCAATCAGCGCATTCCTTCCCTCAATGCGGAATCCATCCTCCGGAACTTCCGGCTGCTCAAACTCTCTCTTCCTGTTATATTCCTTTTTCATCTTAACCTTTTCCGATCCCGAACCGGCTTATCCGGCACGCGGTTACCCTTTTCCGGTGAGCTTCAGCCCCTCCTCCACAAGGAAGAGCAGTCTCTCCTCCTCACCCTGAAGAAAGAGCCACCCAAGAAGTGCCTCCAGCGCCGTCGCTTCCCTGTAGTCCTCATCGGTGGCATGCTTCGCCCGGTGCTCCGGATTGGCATTTCTTCCCCTGCGGTAGACGGCCGCCTCCTCCTCCGTAAGCAGATGCTGGACCGCCTTGCCGGCCGCAGCCTGTGCCCCCGCGTTGACGATCCCGGAGGCGTCACGGTGAAGTTTTGCCGCCTGGCGGTTTCCTTCCGCGAGGATCCTGGTCCGGATCACGAGGCTGTACACCGCGTCTCCAAGGAAGGCCAGGGACAGCGGGGAATATTGAGAGGGCCCGCCTCCCCCGGGAAGCGGGCCCCCAAGAATCTCACGGACAAAACTCATGCTCTCTTCCATTTCACCCCGTCCCGGGTGTCCTCGAGAATGATGCCCTTTTCCTTCAGCTCATCACGGATCGCGTCGGCCTTTGCGAAATCCTTTGCCTTTCTGGCGGCCTGGCGCTCCTCGATTTTCGCCTCCACATAAGAAGCCAGATCGCTGTCCTCTTCCTTTCTCTCTATGGCAAGTCCCATTACCGAGGTCAGGGAGGTGAGCCTGTCTTTCAGGTCCTTCACGAAGCCGGAGGACGAATCGTCTCCTGCGTTCGTGTTGATCCACTTGACGAATTCAAACACTGCAGCGATCGCATCCGCGGTGTTGAAGTCATCGTCCATCGCCTTCTCAAACTGGACGCGGAAGCCGTCCGCCTCTTCGAGCAGCGCCTTCTCGGCATCGGAGATTTCCGCGTTCTTCGCTTTCCCCATGAGGAAATCCAGGTTCGCGGCGCAGTTCACGATGCGCTCATAGGCAGTTTTGGCCGACTCCATCAGCTCCGCGCTGAAGTTCAGGGGGCTGCGGTAATGCACGGAGAGCATGAAGTAGCGCAGCACCTGGCCGTCATAGCGCTCCAGGATATCCCTGACCGTGAAGAAATTGCCCAGGGATTTGCTCATCTTGCTTCCGTCGATGTTAAGGAAAGCGTTATGCATCCAGTAGTTGGCAAACGGGACGCCGTTAGCCGCTTCCGACTGGGCGATCTCATTCTCATGGTGCGGGAAGACCAGGTCCTCTCCGCCGCCGTGGATATCCAGCGTGTCGCCAAGATAGTGCTTGCTCATCACCGAGCACTCGATATGCCAGCCCGGCCTGCCCTGGCACCAGGGGGACTCCCAGTAGGGTTCACCCTCCTTCTTGGGCTTCCACAGCACAAAGTCCAGCGGATCCTCCTTCTGTTCCTCGCCGGTGACAAGCAGCGATCTCCCGCCGCTCCGGAGGTTGTCGATGTCCTTGTGGGAGAGCTTGCCGTAGTAGGCGAACTTCCTCGTGCGGTAGTACACGGTGCCGTCCTCGGCCACATAGGCGAAGCCCTTGTCGATCAGGGTCTGGATCATGTCGATCATCCCCTGAATCTCCTGCGTGGCCTGGGGATGGGTCGTGGCAGGGCGGACGTTTAAGGAGGCCATATCCTTCTTGCACTCCTCGATGTACCGCTCGGAGATGACGGAGGCATCCACGCCCTCCTCATTGGCCGCCTTGATGATCTTGTCGTCCACATCCGTGAAATTGGAGACGAAATTCACCTTGTACCCGCGGTACTCGAAGTATCTGCGCACGGTATCAAAAAAGATCATCGGGCGCGCGTTGCCGATATGGATCAGATTGTACACGGTCGGGCCGCAGACATACATTCTCACCTCGCCCTCGTGGACAGGCCTGAACTTTTCCTTCTGCTTCGACAATGTGTTGTAAATCTCAATCATTTGAACTCTCCTTCGCTCTGATGAGCTCCTCCAGGCGCTTTCGTTCCTCCCGCTCTTCCGAGAGGGACTTTTCCAACCCCACAATCATGTTCTTCAGCACGGAATCCGCACGGTAGAGACACGCAATATCCGTCTTTACCGGATCCGGGAAATTGACCTGGTCCAGCGTGTCCTGCGGCCTTGCCCCGCTGTTCGGCATGAACTGCTTGACAACCCGGCCGGGCACGCCGACGACCGTTGATCCGGAAGGAATATTCTCCAGAACCACGGAACCGGCCCCGATCTTACAGTTGTCCCCGATCGTACAGGATCCCAGCACCTTGGCTCCCGCTCCGATCAGCACGTTGCTTCCGATCGTCGGGTGGCGCTTTCCCTGCTCCTTTCCCGTACCTCCGAGAGTTACCCCCTGATAGAGAGTGACGTTGTCCCCGATTATCGAGGTCTCGCCGATCACCACTCCGGTGCCGTGGTCGATAAAGAAGCCCTTTCCGATCTCCGCGCCGGGATGGATCTCAATTCCTGTCCGCCTCGCGCTTCTCTGGGAGATCAGGCGCGCCCGGAAGTAATGCTTTTTCAGATAGTGCCGGTGCGCGCGCCTGTAGCTCAGCATCGCCTGGAAGGAGGGATAGAGAAAAACCTCCATATCCGAGTGCATGGCGGGGTCGCGCTCACGGATCACCGCGATCTCCTCGCGGATTTCATCCAGAAATCTCATTTTCCGCTGCCAGCCTCCGTGAGGAGCGCCGCCGCCTGGGCGGCAATCCCCTGCCCGCTTCCGGTAAACCCGAGACGTTCCTCTGTTGTCGCCTTGACGCTTACACGGCCTTGATCAATTCCCAGAGCTTCGGAGATATTGGCCCTCATTTCATCAATATACGGCCTCAGCTTCGGTGCCTGGGCAACAACGGTAGAATCTACATTCTCCACGCGGAATCCCGCTTCTCTCAGGCGCCTGGCCACATCACCAAGAAGCTTCAGCGAGGAAATGCCAAGATAGGCATCGTCGCTGTCCGGGTAAAGCGCACCAATGTCGCCCATCGCCGCGGCGCCGAGAAGCGCGTCCATGATGGCATGAACGAGTACATCGGCGTCGGAGTGCCCCTCCAGTCCTTTTTCATAAGGGATGTCCACACCGCCGAGAATCAGCTTGTATCCCGGCACAAGCCGGTGAACATCGTATCCGGTACCAATTCGCATAATAATTCCTGCCCCGCTGTCCTGTCTTCCCGCTGCCGGATTTCCCTTTTCTCAAAAGGCCATACGCGGGAAAGCGGGCCAAAACATCAATGATGGAACAGCCTGATTCCGGTGAATGCCATCACCATGTCGTGGGCATCGCAGGCTGCGATCACGTTGTCGTCACGAACGCTTCCGCCGGGTTCCGCGACATACTTCACACCGCTCCTGAAAGCCCTCTCGATGTTGTCCCCGAAGGGGAAGAAAGCATCGGACCCAAGGGAAACCCCTGTGTTGCCGTCAAGCCATGCCCGCTTCTCTTCCGCAGTAAATACCTCCGGCCTCTTCGAGAAGATCTGCTGCCACTTGCCGTCCGCGAGCACATCCATGTAATCCTCGCCCATGTAAAGGTCAATGGCGTTGTCGCGGTCCGCTCTCTTGATTCCGGGAAGGAAAGGAAGCTCCAGCACCTGCGGCGACTGCCTTAAGTACCAGTTGTCCGCCTTGCTTCCGGCGAGCCTGGTGCAGTGGATGCGGGACTGCTGTCCCGCGCCGATGCCTATGGCCTGGCCGCCCTTGACATAGCACACGGAATTGGACTGGGTGTATTTCAGCGTGATCAGCGCAATCGCAAGATCATCCCTCGCAGACTGGGGAAGATCCTTGTTCTTCGTTACGATATTGGCAAAGAGCTGGTCATCGATGACGAGCTCGTTCCTGCCCTGCTCGAAGGTCACTCCGAAGACCTGCTTTTTCTCCACTGGATCCGGCTCATAGGCAGGATCAATCTGAATGACCGCATATGCGCCCTTCTTCTTGGCGGAGAGGATGGCAAGCGCCTCCTCGTCGTAGCCGGGAGCAATCACGCCGTCGGACACTTCTCTGGCGATCAGCCTTGCCGTCGCCGTGTCACAGGGGTCAGACAGGGAGATGAAATCGCCGAAGGAGGACATGCGGTCCGCTCCTCTTGCGCGGGCATAGGCGCTGGCGAGGGGGGTAAGGTCGCCAAGGTCATCCACCCAGTAGATCCTGCGCTCTATATCCGTCAGCGGAAGGCCGATTGCCGCGCCGGCGGGGGAGACATGCTTGAAGGAAGTTGCCGCGGGAAGGCCGGTCGCGCGCTTCAGTTCGCGGACCAGCTGCCAGCCGTTGAAAGCATCCAGGAGGTTAATGTACCCGGGCCTGCCGTTCAGCACGGTGATCGGAAGATCTGCGCCGTTCTCCATGAAGACGCGGGAGGGCTTCTGGTTGGGGTTGCAGCCATATTTCAGCTGAAGTTCCTGCATGATTAACATTCTCCTTTCTTCTGGGCACCCGGACTTACCGGTTCTTGTTCACTATCCTGGTCTCGGTGCTTCCGTCCGCGATACTGATGAAACGGGTAAAAAGCGACACCTTGTTGTCCTCGTTGAGGGCCGCCCAGATGCGGTCCGTGAAGGTATCGATGTCTGCGGTGAATTCCGGGTCAAAGAAGATCTTCGTCGGTTCTCCCGTAAAGGAAGGAAGCGGGCTCCCGTCCCCCATGTAGGTGTGAATGAAGCGGCCTTCGCCCTTCTTCGGCTCCTCGTAATCATAGGTGAAGCGCTCGCAGGACTCCGGATCGCCGCCGCTGCTCTTCAGGATAGAGAGCATGTAGTCAAAACTGCCTCCCGCCACATGCATGATTCCGGAAATCCTGGGGGTGTAATTCGGTGCATCCGGCTCGAATTTCCTCGAGCGGAGGGACTCCTCAAAACTCTTTCCCGCTGCGAGTCCTTCATAGACAGTATCCGTCTGATCGCCGTTGGTGACTATCGTGTTCTCTCCGTACACCCGGACCGGAGCGTAAATAATCAGGCTCGGATCCTCGACTTTGGACGGATCAAACGCCTCCGTGCGGATTCCCTCTCCCTCGGTGACAAATACGCGGTTGCGGCTGTTGGCGCTCCTGCCCATGATGAAATAAGCGGCGACCGCCTTCTTTCCGTCGCCGGAGAGCCCGATCATGATCCCTCTTCCGGGATACGACGTCTCGACAAGTTCCTTTTCAAGATTGTTCATAGTCCGCCATTCTTTCCCTGTGATTCACAGTGATTCACCGTTTTTCAACTTAACCTGTTAATTGTACCATAATCTAGTCTGCCTGTCCCGCGTAGGTGGTAATGTTGTTGATCCATACTCCCTTCTTCACCAGGACATAACCGATGACGCACTTTATAAGATCCAGGAGCTGCACCGCAAGGTACATCTCGGTGATCGGCACCGACGTAAAGTGCGCGAGCACATAGGCCAGAGGAATGGAGAATACCCAGGCGAAACAGGAGTCAAAGAGAAAGGTGATGATCGTCTTGCCGCCGGAGCGGAGAATGAAATACGCCGCATTCATATATGCGTAGATCGGCATGCACAGGGCTCCGATACGGATGATGGAGGTGGCGATGCGGCGCACCTCGTCCGAGGTATTATAGATCCTCGGAAAGACGCCGGAGACAGTAAAGAGCATCATGCCGGAGACCGCACACAGGAAAACGGAAAACCAGGTGAGCAGGTCCGCGTCCACCTTCACCTTCTCCGTGTCCCCTGTCCCAAGCTCCTGTCCGATCATGATCGCCGTCGCGTTGCCCATGGTGAAGAACGCGACGCTGAAGAGATTGGAGATCGTGGAGGAGATATTCATTGCCGCTACCACCGAGAGGCCTCTCATGGAGTAATTCTGGTTCAGCACGGTCATGCCGGCGGACCAGAGAGCCTCATTGAGCAGAAGCGGCGTGCCCTTGACGATTATATTCCCGACCAGGCCTGCCGGGATGCGGAAACTCGAGAATACCCCTTCCAGAAATGTATTGCGCTCCTTGTGCGTGTGCATCCAGACCACGACGTAAACCGCTTCCACAAACCGCGATATCACGGTCGCAAGCGCAGCACCGACCACGCCGAGTGCGGGCGCTCCGAACTTGCCGTAGATCAGGACATAATTGCCGACCAGATTCACCAGCACGGCAATGACGCCCGCACGCATGGGTGTAACGGTCTCTCCCGTCTCCCTCATTGTCCCGGCGTAGACATTCGTCGCGGCAAAGGGCAGCAGGCCGAAATACATCACGAAGAGGTACTCCTTCGCGTAATGGAAGGTCATCCTGGCGTCGCCGCTCCCGCCGTCCTCGTGGAGAAACTTCCAGATAAAGGTATTGCTGCCGAAATGCAGGATCAGCACACCCAGAAGTGTAATGACCAGCGCAAGAATGACCTTGAAACGGAAGGTATAGCGAACCCCCTTATCGTCGCCCTTGCCGTAGAACTGTGCGGTGAAGATGCCTACACCGGCCAGGCCGCCGAAGATGCAGAGGTTGAAGACAAAAAGAAGCTGATTGACGATGGAGACGCCCGACATGGGATCCGTGCCCACGCGCCCTACCATGATATTATCCAGCATTCCCACGAAATTCGTGATGAAATTCTGGATCATGATCGGAACCGCAATAGCCATGGTCCGCCGGTAGAAGTCCCTGCTGCCGATAATATGTGATTTCTGCATGAAAACCTCGATATGGGCGGGAAGTTGGAGCGCACCCGCAGTGCGCAGACTGCAAAGCCGCCGCGGAGTTCTTCCGCGGCGGTTCATGATTCAGAGTTCAAAAATGCCTATGCCGAGAAGGCCGGGGCCTGTGTGGATCGCCATGGACGGGACGATCTGCTTCTCGATGATTAACGGTGCGTCAGGCAGCCTTTCCGCGATAAGCTGCTTCGCCGCCGCGGCGAACTCGCTTCCCCTTCCGTTGAGCAGGGCAATCCAGTGGGTACCCTTCTGAACCTGCGGCTTTATCGCCTCCTCCACCAGCCGCTGCACAGCGCGGGAGGAACCTCTGATCTTCGCCACGGTATAATACACCCCCTCCGCATTACAGGAAATGATCGGCTTAATGTGCAGAAGCTTGCCTACGATAGCCACCGAAGGAGTGATGCGCCCTCCCTTCCGGAGATACTCCAGGGTATCCATGTAGTAGAAGACCTTGGAATTGGAAATTCTGTCCTCCAGTCCCTTCACAACCTCCCTGAAGCCCAAGCCCTCGCTCAGCTTAAGCGCAGCCCAGATCGCATAGAACCCGGACCCGATAGAGATGTTCTTCGTGTCAAAGGCGTAGGATTCGATTCTGTCCGCTGCCGCCTTCAGAGCAACTGACATGGCGCTGAAGGTGCTGCTCATCGCTCCGGAAATGGTAATCCCGATGATTCTCTCATAACCGTCCGCGATCGCACTGTCCACAGCTTTCGAGACCTCGTCGATATTCAGCGCGGCAGTCTTGGGTGTTTCCTCCCGGAAATGGTCGTAGACATAATCCGGGGCAAGTTCCGTGTCTGCATATTCGCGGTCGTGATATGCCACGGTAAGCGGAAGGATGCGAAGGTCATAATCCCTGGCATAGCTCGCGGGAATATCGCACCCTGAATCTGCAAGAACAAGAGTTTTGGCATTATTCATGGCAGTCGTATCCTTTGGGAGATGATTTGAAACATTTTTATTCTACTCTATTTGTCATGGTTTGCGAACCTTTATGAGCCAGGTCTTCCACATTCTGTCCTCCTCCACAGGCACTGCCCCGCCGGAACCGAACACCCGGTCCGCGGGATATCCTTCTTTTCCCGCGGCATACACAACAACCTCGTCCTCTCCTTCCATAAGGCTGCATAGTCTCTCCATGTCCTCATCCGGGTCTGTGCTCTCCTCGAAGAGCACAATCCTGTCATAGGAGACAAGCCGGTCCGCGATCCACCAGATGTGGTCCGGCGTCCGGCCGTTATAGAGCACGGCGGCGGGTACATCCGCGTGCTCCCCGGCAAATTCCGTCCTGGCCGCGTTCTCCGGATAAAGAAAAAGTACGTCTTTTCCGCAAAGATGGACCGCATTCAGTGCAACGATTATGATTCCCGCGGCCGCTGCGGCAATTCTTCCCGCCCTCCTGTTCTTTCCCGCATTCCTGTACAGCAGAAGAACAAGCAGGACGAGAACCGGGCAGACCGGAAGCTCATACCGCAGGGAAGTAGCGCCGAGGATAAGGCCGGTTTTGGCGACAGCGGAGAAGTACCCCGCGGCTGTCACAGCAAGAAGTCCGGCCGGCAGTGCGGAAGATGTCTCACTTCCGGCGTCATTCCGGACATCCGGAACACTTCCGCTCTTCGCAGGATTCCTTCTTTCCGCCGTTTTCACTGCGGCATACCCAAGAAGGACTGCGGCAAGCAGCGGAAGCAGTATGCCTCCGAAGGTATACCGGTCCGTCAGGGAGAAGAACAGTTTCAGCCGCTGCGCCGTATTGGACAGGTCAAGAAATGACGCCTGTGCCTCTTTCCCCCTGTAACCGCGGAAAATCTGCGCCGCTGCGGACGGGTAATAAAGAAGGCCGAGAACACCCGCTGCCGCATGGCTTGCACAGTAAAGGACAAGATGACCGGCCGGGAGGCCCCTCCGGATTCTCATGATCAGGTAAACCGAGGTATAAAGACCGGCGAAAAACAGCGCGATCAGATAGTAATACTGTGTGAGAAATCCGCAGAACGAGATCAAGGCAAAGAGAAGATACAGCATAGGCAGCCCTGATGAACCAGCTCCGCATCGTCCCGGCTCCCACCGGCCCGAAGAACGGTCCCGGAGGCCTCCTTTGATCCTCTCCAGGTAGACGGTGTGGGCAAGGAGCATTGCCAGAACCCAGAACGTGAGCCAGACATACATCCGGATGAACATTGCCGCGCTCACCGCCGCAGCTGTGACCCCCCACACTGCCGGCACCGCGGCGGAAAAGAATCTGTCACGGAAAATCCGGAAAGCAAGACATCCCAGGACAAGCTGCGAAAGGACAAACCCGGCAATATTCACCGCGATCCCCTGCCATCTGCTGAATACTCCGGGAGTGAGGGAGCAGACCGTGTGAAACATGCAGTAGTAAAGCGGAGGATGCACGTCCCAGGACTGTACGGTTCTGACCATCCCGTACCGGAACCGCTCCCCTCCGCGTACCGTCAGTTCGTCCAGAAAGTTCCTCCCGCTCAGTTCCTCCCCGTCGGCGAAATGGATTCCCGCAGACCTGTTTGAGGAGAAATAAGTGTACAGCTCATCCTCGTGAAAGCCCGATTTCATCTGCCCGAATGCGGCGATGACTGCTGTCTGGAGAAGAATAATTGCACAAAGAATCAGCCAAGTTTTTCTCATGCGCCTAGTATATCATCTCCTAAATCCGAAGGCACGGGACATTGCTCCCGTGCCTCCGCGTAGTTCCAATCTTTAATTGAGTGCGGAATGCCGCATCACAGTCCTGCTCCGGACCGCCCGGACGGATCAGCCCACTCCCCTTGCAGCATAGGTAACTATTCTCTCATGGTACTCGCCGTCGTCATCAGGATAGTCCATCTCCACCGTGATCGTCATGTCCTCGTGATATCCTTCGGTGGAAAGCAGGGTGAAATAGATGTAGCCGTTATTTCCCTTGACCGTGAACACCAGGTTTCCCGTCTCGCCGACATCCGCATTGGTATCGATCTCAACATCATCCCAGATGTAGGTGATTCCGCCGAAGATATTGATGTAGAGCCAGGCGTCCTCGCCGGTCCTCCTCGCGCGGTAAGTGCGGCCGTCTTCCTGGTATTTTGTCATCTGCCAGCCGCCGCAGACGGGAAGCACGAGAGAATCCAGATACTCATTGCCCGTAGTGTATTCGCTGCTGAGCCCCGTATCTCCCCCGTTCTGCTCCTCCTCGAGGCAATACCCGATTCCTTCAATCACAGTCGCATGCCCGTCGTCATCAAGGCTGTCATAGTCCACCGGGATGCGGAACCAGTTGGCCTGCTGAAGGTCATAGGCATAGCGCCAGCCTATGTCATAATCCGCATTATGGGCACACTTTGCCATGATCAGGTAGATTGTCCTGTCGATGACCTCCATGGCAAGGACGTCTTCCATATATTCCAGATCATCATCCGGCTTCGGGATGAATTCCTCCACCACTGGCATGATGCTCCTCGGACTCTCGTGATAGATCAGGTCGCCGTAGAATCCCTCGGAAAGCTCCACGTCGTCGGTAACATATCTGTAGGCTTCCGCTTCCCCGGGACGGGTGATCATAAGACGGGGAAGCTCATCCTGCTCGAGCTCGCCGAGCCAGTCCGAATCGATCACCTCGACGCTGTCTTCTCTCTCCGACCTCGCCTTGAAGCAGATAAATCCGGAAATCAGCTGACCGGTGCCTTCCGTCGCTGCCGCGACAATATAGACGCCCTTGCTGTCCGTAAGGCACTGCCTGCACTCAAGCTCGGTCGAATAGGTCTCCTCCGGGTCATAGGGAATATACCCAAGCTCGGTCAGCTCCGCATCCTTTGCGTTCAGGCAGTAGAGTGTATTTTCCCTCGTTTCGCTGTCATAGAGCATGAAATACATCAGCGATTTGTACATTCCGCAGTACGTCAGGAACTCCCCGTCATCCGGAACTGCGGCGACAGCCTCTTTACCTTCATGGTACACTGCGAGGCCGCCGTACTCCTCGTCGTCAATATTGATGAATCTCAGTGCGATATAGCTTCCGTCCTCCGACGCGCCCATAATGCGGGTCTGCTTGTCGGAGACCTCTCTTGTCTCACTGCCGTCCGCGGAGACCCACACCGTATAGCTTCCGTATTCCGACTCAATCGAGCTTCCCTCTTCGGGGATCATCCCATAGAAGCCCCTCCCGTCGGCGATCACCGGTCCGAAGCAGGGATCCTCGAAAACTTCCTCCGTCTCCCCGGTACCGAGGTTATAGCGCATCATCGTTCCGGAAGGCCCGTCGTTCGCGCCTTCGAGGAATTTGCCGAACAACGCGGGCGACATAAGCTGTCCGGGGCCGTATACGCGGTAGTACACCGCTTCCGTCTCCCCGTCGTCCATGTAGACGAAGTATCCGCCGTTGCTGTCGATGGTCACATCCGTGTCCGCCCATTTCCGGGCCCCGGCAGATGAACTTCCGCTTCCCGCCGCCATCGCGCCGGTCACAAGGGTCGCGCTCAGGCACAGTGCTGCCGCAAGAGCCGCCGCAGTTTTCAAAATACGATTTCTCATTCCGGTAACCTCCTCTTCCGGCCAGGCTTCGGGCTGTTCCCCGGGAACGGTTCAATGCCGCCGGACTGCTCAGGCCTGCCCTATATTATTAGACGACATTTAGCCCGTCCGGGCTACCCCCAAAAGTATAAAAACCGGCAATTCCGGAGATAGAAAAAACTGCTCATTCCTGCGGCTTTCTCCATTGAACGGTTTGTTACTCCCGCGCATAATAAATCTAATGAACCATCGCTCATTGATCTGTTCTGTCATTTCGGGGAGCATCCGCCTTCTCCCCAGAAGCCCGGAGGACCGCCATGCAGAAAATACGAAACCGCAAAGAAGACGTCATCAGCGAAAGTTTTGAAGGGCTCACTCTCGCCTACGAGAAGTACTGGATCCGTCATCCCGAGGTAAAGGGAATCATCTCGAGGACAAGAAGAAAGGACAAGGTCTCCCTTGTGATCGGCGGGGGAAGCGGCCATGAGCCGCTCTATTCCTGCTTCGTCGGTCCGGGACTGGCGGACGCGGCTGTCTGCGGCAATATTTTTGCCTCTCCCGACCCCAACACCATCGTTAAGACCGCGGAGTGCACGGATAACGGCAAAGGCATCCTGTTCGTCTACGGCTGCTATGCCGGCGACAACATGAACTTCGACATGGCTGAGGAGCTTCTTCGCGCAAAAGGAATAAAAACCGCCCACGTGCGCGGCCAGGACGACGTGGTCTCCCAGCCGAAGGAAAGGTTCGATGAGCGCCGGGGCATCGCCGGAGCACTGTTCCTTGTCAAAATCGCCGGAGCCGCGTGTGATGCCGGCCTTTCCCTTGAAGAAGCCGTGCGGGTCACCACGAAAGCCCGCGACAATATACGCTCGGTCGGCGTCGCGACTTCTCCCGGCCAGCTTCCCAACGCCGACAGGCCGATCTTTGAGCTCCCGGAGGGCATGATCGAGTACGGAATGGGGGTTCACGGGGAAAAAGGCGTAAAACGTGTCCCGATGGAAAGCGCCGATAAGCTCTGCGATACCATGATGCAGGCGATTTTCGACGACGGGGAGTACAAGGAGGGAGACGAGGTATGTGTCTACATCAACGCCTTCGGTTCCACCTCCGTCACCGAGATGGCCATCGCCTACCGCCGGGTGCGGCAGATTCTGGGCGAAAAAGGAATACGTGTCCATGACAGCGACATAAACAATTATTTCCGCACACAGGAGATGGGCGGTTTCTCCATCTCCCTCCTCACCCTGGACGACGAGCTGAAACAGTACTACGACATGCCCTGCTACTGCCCTTACTACGCAAAGGGCGCCGTATCCGCTGCAGCGGAGGATGACACTGCTGTTCCCGGTCCCACGGCAGCTGCTCCTGTCCCCGGTCTCCCGGCCGGAGATGACAGCTTCGCTGTGCCCCGCAGAAAGGAGGGGCCTCTGGAGGAACTGGACGCGGAGGACGTCCGCGGGATGATCCTTGCAGCTGCGGACAAGATCATCCGGAATATGGATTACCTTACGGATATCGACAATATGACAGGCGACGGAGATCACGGCCTCGGAATGGCCCAGGGCATGCGCAATGCTGCTGCCGCCCTGCTCTCCATGGACGCCGGGGATAACGCATTTGCCCCCTTCGCCGCTGCAGGACGGGCGATGCTGCTCTCCATGGGCGGTGCCTCCGGCGTAATTTTCGGAAGCATGTTCCTCGCCGGGGACAGTTTTGCCCCGAAGAGTGTTCTGACGGGAAGCGATCTCGGCCTCCTGGAGGCAAAAGCACTGGAGACCGTCAGGGAAAGAGGCGGAGCCGCCCCCGGGGACAAGACAATGGTCGATGCGCTCGAACCCGCGGTGGAGGCGCTCAGGAAAAACTCGGGACTTTCGCTGGTTATAATGCTCCGGGAAGCGGAAAAAGCAGCGAAGCAGGGCCTGGAGGACACGAAAAAATACGTCGCCCGCTTCGGCAAAGCGAGATCTCTCGGCGAGCGGGCAATCGGCTTTCCCGATGCCGGCGCAGCCTCCGTAGCCCTGATTTTCGAGGCGATGAGGGAATATGCGGAAGGCTAGGCACAGACAAAACGGGGCAGCCCCCTCCTTCGTGGAAGGGTCTGCCCCGTCTTTCCTGATCAGTTCAGGTTACTCCGCTTCTATCTCTTTGATCATACATTCATTTCCGGTGATCAGCCAGGTCTCTCCGCTTCCGCAGCGGGGACATGTTCTTCCGTACTTTACGGTCTCGTAGGTGGTTTTGCACCCGTCGCACCAGGTCAGCGCGGGGATGGTCTCCAGTTCGAGCCTGCTGTCCTTCAGGACCGGATGCCGCCCCTTGAAGTAATCCCAGCAGTCCGTGAAATAGTCCGTCATGATCCCCGAGACCTCTCCAATCTGGAGGGTGACTCTCTCAATGCGGTTTAAATGATTTTCCTCCGCGGTTTTATCGAGAGTTTTTGCCAGATTGAGAATGATTCCCATCTCATGCACGGCTTATTTCTCCTTGTTTCCCTTGAACAGTATCTTGAACTCGCGCTTTAAGGCGTAGGACGCCACCTTGGGAAGCTTGTCCTCGCACCGCACGAACTGGGACGCCTCAGGAATGTCGCGGGTCAGGTGAATCGCGTCAAACTCGCATCGTGTCGTGCAAAGCCCGCAGCCGATGCAGCGGTTGATGTCCACGGTTGTGGCCCCGCAGGAGAGGCAGCGCGAGGCCTCCAGTTTTACCTGCTCCTCGGTGAACGGAAGCCGGTTGTCGGCAAAGGAGGTTCTCGGCGCGCTTCCGGTGTGCCCGGGGACCTGTCTTCCCGCGTGGTCAAACCCGGAGAGATCGATGTTGTTCTTGTCAAGCTCGATGAATTCGCGCTTATCTCTCGCGACTGTCTGGGACTGGCCGGGGTGCACGTGCCGGTGCATGGACTCGCAGGCCTTCTTTCCGTCCGCGATGGCGTCGATGGCAAAACGTGCGCCGTGTTCGATATCTCCTCCGGCGAAGATATCCGGATCATCCGTCTGGAAGGTCAGAGGATCCGCGATCACCGTGCCGTTGGGACGGGTTTTGACTGCCGTTTCCTTAAGAAGGTCGCCCCAGACTGCCGACTGGCCGATGGCTTCAAGCACGACGGAGCAGGGAACGGTAATGCATTCATTTTCGTCATACACCGGCGAGAAGCGGTGATCCGCGTCATACACCCTGGTGCAGCGCTTGAAGACGATGCCTGTCACGCGGCCGTTTTCGGTGAGGATTTCCTTCGGTCCCCAGCCGTTCTTCACCTCAATACCCTCCGCGGCAGCTTCCGCCACCTCGTCCTTTGCGGCAGGCATCTCCGCCTCACTCTCCAGGCAGAGCATGGTCACCTTGCCTTCGGTCGTGCGGAGAGCCGTCCTCGCCACGTCGACAGCAACGTTTCCTCCGCCGACCACAACCACATCGCCGTTCAGGCGGACAGCATTATCCGCGCCGGTGCTTACCCTCTTTAAGAAGGAGACGCCGGATTCCACCCCCTCGGCATCCTCGCCGGGGACCCCGGTGCTTCGTCCTCCCTGCAGCCCGATGGCCAGATAAAAGGCCTTGTATCCCTGTTCCTTCAGCTCGCCGACAGTGACGTCCTTCCCCACTTCGACACCGCACCTGAACTCGACACCCATGGTCTTAAGAACTTCTATTTCCGCATTAAGCACATCCTTCTCCAGGCGGAAATTCGGGATGCCGTTGACCAGCATTCCGCCGATCTTCTTCTCCTTCTCGAAGACCGTGACGTCATACCCTCTTGTTCTGAGGTAATAGGCACAGGAAAGGCCGGCAGGCCCGGAGCCGATCACCGCCATACGGTAATCCGGTCCCCACATCTTTCCCTCGTCGTTCTCACAAAGAGGGATATACCTCTCCGCGGCGTTAAGCTCCTTTGCTGCGATAAATTTCTTGATCTCGTCGATGGCGATGGGCTCGTCCAGGGTTCCCCTGGTGCAGGCATCCTCGCAGCGCCGGTTGCAGATTGCTCCGCAGACTGCCGGAAGAGGATTGTCCTGCTTGATCAGCTTCAGCGCATCGAGATAGCGGCCTTCCTTCGCCAGCTTCACATATCCCTGGATGGCCAGGTGTGCCGGGCACGCCGTTTTGCACGGGGCAGTTCCGGTATCGTAGCAGTTGATCTTCGCATCCTCGCGGTAATCAGGATTCCAGTTGTCCGCCGTCCACTTCACGGCATCAGGAAGAAGTGTCAGGGGATAGGTCACCTCCTGTCCCGACCTGTCGCAGAGCTTCTGTCCCAGTTTCGCGGCTCCGACCGGGCAGACCTCCACGCACTTGCCGCAGGCCACACACTTCTCCTTGTCTACATGGGCCCGGTACGCGGAGCGGGACATGTTCGGCGTGTTGTAGAGCTGTGAAGTGCGCAGCGCATTGCATACGCCCGGTGCGCAGTTGCAGATAGCGACAATCTTGTCCTCTCCGTCGATATTAGTGGTCTGGTGGACGAAGCCGTGCCGCTCCGCGCGCTCAAGGATTTCCAGCACCTCGTCGTAGGTGATGTAGCGTCCCATTCCCCGGTTGACGCAGTACTCCGCCATATCGCCCACGCCGATGCAGAACTCGCCGTTAATCTCTCCTGATCCCTCGCCGCGCATGGTCTGCTGCTTCCTGCAGGTGCACTGCCCGACGGAATACTTGTCGTACTTGTTGAGCCAGTGGGTGATGTGCTCTATGCTCAGCGACTGCGATTCGTTCTCGATCGCCTTTTCCACGGGAATGACATGCATCCCGACCCCGGCACCTCCCGGAGGGATCATGGGCGTCACGTTTTCCAGGGGCATCTGCGTCATCAGGTTAAAGAAAGTCGCCAGGTTCGGATGCTGCGCGGTCAGTTCGTCGTTCATCATCATGAATTCCGCGGAGCCGGGAACGAAGATCGGCACATTATACTGTATATGCTTGTCCGGGGTCTCGCGGTTGGACTCCAGGACACCGACCCACAGAAGATGGTCGATCATCTTCTTCGTATCCTCGACGGACATGCTGTTTCTCTCTGCGATCTCCTCAAGGCTGTAGCTCACCCGGGTCTTTTTGAAGCTTAAGAGGAATTTCGCCTCCTCCTTCGTCAGCACCTCGTCCAGCGCCCAGTACTCCGGATCGTCCGTGCCCATGGTCCTCGTGTACTTCACGAGGTAGCGGTCCGTGATCATGGTGCCAAGTTTAAGAATCAGCTGCTCCTTCTCCTTGTCCGGGGCAGTGTAATTCGGATCCTGACGGAAGTCTCTCTCGTTCACCATGCGGTTTTTCTGTTCTTTCATGTGTCTCCCTCTTTGCAAAACTGGTGCCGCAGAACATGCAGGCATACTGCCGGATATGTGCCGGTGTATATCCGGCAGTGTCCCGGCATTAATTAAGTCAGTATATTATCTATTATACAAAAAGAAAGCCGCCAGGCAAGCCTGAAGCCTGTCTGGCGGCTGTGGTACCATTTATCGCTTAATACACTTCTGCCCTTCCGACTTTACCGGACAGGAACAGGAAACCTGCATAGCCTTCCTGGTTGGCAAACGCGGAGGCATTGGTTCCTGCAGGAATCACCATCAGGTACCGGTGTCCGCGGTAGTAATAGTACACCGCCAGCGTAACATCCCCGCGCCTTGTAAACTCATCCAGCACCATGCGGTGGAAGCTGATCCACCGGTCGGTGTAAACAACCACGGTGGTATTCGGGAATGCGTTGTGAATCCGGTCTCTCGTCTCCCTCTGGAAGACCGGATATCCGGAAACCGGAATCCTCTGGGTAATGCGGCCGCAGCCCTTGCAGATGTACACCATCTCGCCGTCAACAGTCGAAGTCGGCTCTACGGTGATCTCCCAGTCGTAATCATGGGTGTGCGGAGGTGCCTGGGTCTGCTGTGCCTGTCCCGTCGCGGGAATCACTTCCTTCTGCACATGCGAAGGATCATTGCGGCAGACACGCTCCCTGACTCCGGAAGATGTCTCCGTCGCACGCCTGGTTACTCTCCAGGAGCCCCAGTCATGGCCTGTTGCCGGAATGACGGTATCCTCCTTCTCGATTTCCTTCGCTGCCTCCGAATCCGCGAAATACCTCTCACAGTCCTCGCAGTACCAGTAGCCGGTGTTCCCATCTTCTTCGCAGGTCGCATCCTTCCTGTTGATCCTGTCAAGTACATGAGTATGGACGGGAGCCGACGCCGCCATTGCTGTCTTCTTCTCAAACACGGCGGTGAGCGTCGTGTGCTCGTTTACAGCGATCTTGTAAGGATTTGAGGTACTGACCTCCTTGCCGTCTTCATCTTCCCAGCGGATAAAACGGTACCCTTCCACAGCCTCCGCGGAAAGAGTCACCTCCTCGCCTGCGATATAGCTTCCGGAGAACCTGGTCTTCCAGGTATCCTCAACAGCAGAAATCTTGCCTCCGCTGCCTTCCGTCCCCTTGTCGTCGGCGACACCTACGGTCAGCTTCGCGGTCCACTTTGCGTAGAAGGCTGCATCCTCAAGCACTCTGTAAGGGAACTGGATCTTATCCTCGTCTCTGTATTTGTCATCCGGATACCAGCCGCCAAAGTCGCGGTTCTCCCACTTAGGTTCCTCAGGAGCCTCGATCTCGGTACCGGCTTCGACGGTAACCGCCCCGACCTTCGATCCCTTGCCGGTCTCAAAGGTTACCGTAAACTTCTCCGGCTCCGGCTGTTTCTCAAAGACAGCCCTCAGCGCCGTGTGCTCATCGACAGTGAAACTGTACGGGTTCTTCGTGCTGACTTCCCTGCCGTCCTTGTCCTCCCAGCGGACGAAATCATATCCCTCCGCAGATTCCGCGCTCAGGGAAACCTCTTTACCGGCCGGATACGTTTCGCTGATTTTGCTCACCCATTCGTCGTCACCGGCAGAAATCCTGCCTCCCTCACCGGATTTGCTCTCCGTATCGGCGACACCGGCCTCGAGTTTAACGGTCCACAGTGCATAGAAGGTTACATCCTCCTTCACCTCGTACGGGAAGACGATCGCCTTCTCCTCCAGATATTTCTCGTCCGGATACCAGCCGCCGAAATCGCGGTTCTCCCATTCGGGATCCTCCGGAGCCTTGATCTTCGTACCCGCTTCCACGGTCACGGCTTCTACTTTCGACCCCTTTCCGGTCTCGAAGGTCACCTTGAACTGCTCTGCCTGCTTCTCAAAAACTGCCGTCAGTGCCGTATGCTCATTCACAGCGAAGCTGTACGGATTCTTCGTGCTGGCTTCCCTGCCGTCCTCATCCTCCCAGCGGATGAAATCATACCCCTCCGCCGCCTCGGCTTTCAGGGAAGCTTCCACGCCC
>JAEEGL012962880.1_pt1 | contig 40463 bp, 36 predicted proteins | sample 9134231 | NCBI WGS metagenome assembly JAEEGL01 (sample SAMN16246548, study PRJNA631951) | gut metagenome | biome: gut microbiome; feature: rumen; material: fiber-attached | host: Bos | place: Iran: Karaj | collected 2018-10
AGAGCCGCTTAGATAGTAGGGCAACAGCCCAAAGACCGAAAAAATGAGCCACACCGCTGCCACGATAACGTATCCTTCACGCTCGCCGACCGTCTTGGGAGCCTTCAAACCCGTAAAATAGCCCCACAAACCGATGATAAAGGTAAAGAGCGAACAATACAAAAAAATCTCAAAACACGTTTCTTTATACAGCCAACTGACAAGAGTCGCAATAGCCATAAAAAACGCCTCGATGATGAGCAAAATACCCATCGTTTTGAAGATAATTTTTATATTGAAGGTGCGTGTCATTGGAAGAATTTTTCTAATTGACGGATGATTTCACTTTTGCAAAAAACAACCACCTCATCGTCTCGCACAATCTCCGTGTCGCCATTCACCAAAACACCTTCCCCTGCCCGCACTAAACCGCCAATGGTGCAGTTGTAGGGCAAGCCCATGGCTTTGATTTTTCCACGAATAATCTTGCTATGTTCGGTGGCTTTAAAAACGACTATTTGAGCCCCTGCACTCGCCAAATTCCGCACGTTGAGCACGCTCGCATCAAGCAACATTTGGTAGATATAACTCGCCGTAATCGTCTTTTTATTGAGTACCGTACCCACGTCCAAACCTTCTGCAATTTGGATATAATCCACATTTTCCACGTCCGCAATCGTTTTCCGCACACCGAATCGTTTCGCCGCCAAACACGCAAATATATTGGCTTCACTACGGTCGGTCAACGCTATAAAAGCGTCCGCATCTTGGATACCTTCCTCTTTGAGCACCTGCATATCCGAGCCGTCAGCATTGATGATGAGCGAATGAGGTAGCTTTTCGGATAATTGATAGCAGATGTCTCTATTTTGCTCTAAAATTTTGATATTCAAGTTTTTAGGTAAGGTTTGCACGGCTTTTTGGGTTAATTTTCCGCCACCGTAAAAAATGAGAGATTTGACTTCGTGTTCCTCGTTGGCAGTGTGTTCGCGGATATAGTGCATATTCTCTTTGGTGTACATAATGAACAGCAAATCGCCCACTTTCACTTCGTCTTCGCCATTGGGAATGAAGGTCTGATTTTCGCGTTTGATGGCAACGATACGGTAAAAACCATGCTGAAAGAAGCCCGAATTGAACAACTTGCCCGTCATATCGCATTCGTGGTGTATTTTGAGGATACACAGTTGCAATTTATCATCACAAAGCGATAGATGTCGCCGCATCCAGTTCGTTTTGATGGCTTCGGCAATCTCGGTAGCGGCTAATGCTTCGGGATAAATGAGGTCATTGAGCCCCATGTTAGCGAAAAATTGCTGGTTGTCAGGCAATAAATACTCGTAATTATCGATGCGTGCCAAAGTCTTTTTTGCACCCATCTGTTTGGCAATCAAGCAGGCAGTCATATTGGCTTCCTCACTCGTTGTAACCGCAATAAACAAGTCCGAACGGGCTACGCCAATTTCTCGCAAATCCGCAAGGGAAGTAGGACTACCAACTCGGGTGAGTATATCGTAATCGTTATCAAGTCCTTCTAAGTGTTCAGCCGATTCGTCCAACAAACTAATTTCCATTTTTTCCTGCGAAAGCAGTTTGGCTAAATGGGTTCCTACGGCACCGGCTCCTACAATTGTTATTTTCATTTTTCTGCTATTTAACGCGACAAAGATAAGATTTTTCAGTGATACGACAAAAAAATAAGAATTGAAGATTATAGATGCACTTATCAACGTGATAAATAGTTAGAATGTTTATAAATATTAAAGTTCAACAAGACGAGATGAACTTTGACATTGCTTGTGATGAACATATCAAATATCGTCTAACGAAACTTGCCACACCAAAAACGAACGGCATGGTGGAAGTGGCAATTCTCACCATCAAAATAACCTTTCTAAATCGCACAAACTACTATAATAAGCAAGAAATCACCATCAATTTGCAACTTTCAATTACAATGATATAGACGGTAGGTTGGGTTGCTCAAAGAGTTAAAATGAATATACACTGCAAATATGTATGAAGGGGTTGAACTGCAACCCAAACTTATTCTCAGAAAAACGCTGATTTTTGAAAAAAATATCATATCTTTGCAACTGCAAAATGGTCATCAAAAACAGCAAAAAAAGTTTTTTAATACCTTTGCTAAAGATTTATCTAAAATACCCTAAATGACAAATGTTTACCACACAACACATAATCATTAATGGAGATAGTCGTAAAATGGACGAACTGCAAGACAAAAGCGTTCATCTAATTGTAACATCGCCACCATATTGGCAGTTAAAGGACTACGGCACCGATAATCAAATCGGCTTCAATGACACTTACGAGCAGTACATCAATAATTTGAATTTGGTTTGGAAGGAGTGCTATCGTGTGTTACATGATGGTTGTCGTTTGTGTATAAATATTGGTGACCAATTTGCTCGGTCTGTATATTATGGACGATACAAGGTGATTCCCATTCATTCGGAAATTATAAGATTTTGTGAAACTATTGGTTTTGATTTTATGGGGCAGATTATTTGGCAGAAAGCAACCACAATGAATACAACTGGAGGCGGTGCTGTAATGGGAAGTTTCCCATATCCTCGAAACGGCATTGTGAAACTTGATTTCGAGTATATTCTTATTTTCAAGAAACAAGGAACAGCTCCCAAACCGACCATTGAACAGAAAAAGCAGTCTGCAATGACAAATGAGGAATGGAATACTTATTTTAGTGGTCATTGGTATTTCAATGGAGCAAAACAAGACAAACATTTAGCGATGTTTCCTGAAGAGTTGCCGAAACGCTTGATAAAAATGTTTTCATTTACTCACGAAACGGTTTTAGACCCATTTATGGGAAGTGGAACGACAGCCGCCGTAGCAAAAACATTGGGACGTAATTCGGTAGGATATGAAATAAATCCCGAGTTTATTCCGTTAATAAAAAACAAAATAAGCACAAATAATTTATTGGAAACCTTCCACATCAAAGAATTTAGACAAAATATAAGCATTGACTTTGAAAAAGAAATCGCCCAATTGCCCTATTGTTTCACTGATGTCCATAAAACCGACAAAAAAATAGATGTCAAAAGACTACAATTTGGTTCTAAAATCGACAAAGACAGCAGCAGCGAACGCGCAGAAATGTTTAGCGTGAAGCAAGTTATTTCGCCAGAATTGATATTGCTAAACAATGGTCTAATTGTTAGACTGATAGGTATTAAGCAAAATCCACAAATAAACGGCAAGGCAACAGAATTTTTGCTTTCGAAATTTAAGGGCAAGAAAGTGTTTTTGAAATACGATAATATAAAATACGACATTGATAATCATCTGATGGTGTATATGTATCTAGAAAACAAGACTTTCATCAATGCCCACTTGCTCAAAAATAAATTGGCATTGGTTGATGAAAGCATTGATTATAAGTATAAAACAAAATTTCTTAGTATATAGTTATGGCAAAAGAATGGATATTGAATAGTGCGATGAATCGCTTTCAACTCAATTTCAAACGCAATGTTGGAGCTACATCTGAATCTATTCGAAAGTGTGCACCAAAATCGTTGGACGAGTGGAGAAACTATTACTACACCAATGTAAAATCAGAGACACATATAGAAGAATTAGGCAAGAAGTTATACGTCAAAATAACCGAAGTAATTCGATATGAGGTTCAAAATGTAACTGAACAAGACTGTATTGATTATATGAAACAGTTGGTTATAGATCGAACATACGATGGCTATACTACAGAAATTCAAACAATTTACGGTCAGCTTCAAATTCTGCTGGATGCAAAAATAGAACCTGCACCTGATGAATGGGACAGATTGTTCAACGTGGATTTTTTCATAAAAGTGGGTAATACATATATTGGTCTGCAAATTAAGCCAATAAATAATAGTTTACAAATTCCAGAAATACACAAAGAATACGCATTGCAAGCCAAGACGCACGAGAAATTCAAGAAACAATATGGAGGAAATGTATTCTATATCTATTCAGAAAAGGTAAACGGCAAAAAGGAAATTGCCAATAAAGAAGTTATCAAGGAGATTCGGAAAGAAATTGAAAGCTTGAAGAAAGTAATGATGAAAAAATAAGTGATATGCAACAGACAATAAACCCAGACAAGCAAACCGTTGAAAGTTGCTTGAAAAACAAGTCATATTATATTGATTTCTACCAAAGAGAATATGTTTGGTCAAAAGAAACTGTTGAAATTCTCTTACGAGATATTTTCTATGCTTTTGAGTTGTCTTACGAAGAATATAAGGATGCGGAATTATCTCAAGAAATATTGGAAAATTTCAATTGGTATTATCTTAATATATTTATCACCAACAATATAAATGGTAAGGTATTTATCGTTGATGGTCAACAACGATTGTCAACACTCACACTAATAGCCACCAAATTATATCATCTAACAGAAAATGAATTACTGAAAAACACTTTGAAAGAATGCATTTATGGACAGGATAAATGGAAAGGCAATATATTTAGATTAGATCATGAAAAACGGCATGTGGTAATGGAAAAAATCCTTAATGGAGATACTGAAACGCCAACATTGTTCAAAAATAAAACGGAAGAAACATTATGGTATCGCTATGCTGACATATCAAAATACATTGAAGACAAAGGTATGGATGCTAAACGATTAGACACATTCATTAATTATTTTCTTGAACGGCTTGTATTAGTTGAACTTACCATTACAAAGGATGATACGCCAATGATCTTTGAGGTTATTAATGACAGAGGAGAAGCACTAAAACCTTTTGAAATTCTAAAAGGCAAACTTGTTGGCGCATTGGATAAAAACGACACTGAAAAGTATTCTGATTTATGGGACGAAGCTATTTCTTGCCTTTTCAATATGGAAGACGATTTCTTCATAGACTATATTCGTTCAAGATTTATTTTCAAACGAAATTCCAAAATTGAAACAGCAATTAACAACTCATATCATAGATATATTTTTGAGAATAATGAAATTGGACAGAATTTAGCTTTTAGAAAAACCGACAAGAAGCAAATAAATAATATCAAAGAGTTTATAGAGAATTATTTGATGTATTATAGTAAACTATATGCAAAAATCCGCAACAATGAGATAAAAGATGAGTTTTTGTCATATTTAAGCAATATACATGATGTAAAAGGACAGTATGCAATTATACTATCTGCATGTGATATAAATGATGTTGAAGAGAATAATAAAATTTGTACTATTGCATCGGAATATGACAGACTACTAATGTTATTGAGATTGAATGGCGTATATGATAGCAATACAATCCAAGAAATCTCTTTGAACTTAAATGAGATTATAAAAGGTAAAAGCATCGACCAATACCAGTCTATTTTCAACGAAGTACTGAAAAAGGCTATCAGTGAACGTAAGAGCAAAGAAAACGTCTCTACTTTGTTGGAATATTCTACATTCAAATCAATGGGGTATCACAATATAGAGAAACGAGCCTTACGGTATTTCCTTGCAAGAATTGAAAAATTCATTTGTGATGGATTAAATCAAACTATGCAAGATAATGTTGAATACATATCAACCAAAACAGGATATAAAACAGGGTATCACATCGAACATATATTAAGCCATAATGAGACAAATCGAAGATATTTTGATTCCGATGACGATTTCGAGATGTGTCGTAACCAATTGGGTGGGTTGTTACTGTTAAAGGATGCAGATAATATAAGTTCAGGTAATGAAGAATATCATGATAAATTGAAAACATATAGTTCTGGACTTGTTTGGGCTCATACTTTGTGTGAAGATTATCACCATATCAATACCAATTTAGATACATTGAACAATAAGCTTTATGCAATATGTGGTCATAAAATTGAGCCAATTAAAATTTTTGACAAAGATGCTCTTGAACAAAGAAATCAACTTCTTTATAGTATTGTGAAAATCATTTGGAAGATAGAATAAAAAACTTTTTCTCGACTCATTCCTACCAACAGCAGTGCAACTTCTATTTATCAGGTTATAAACGATAATGGGTGGTTTCATACTTATGTTCGAGACTGAGGACGATACGCTTACCAACACTTTCAAAGCCAACTATGGTAGCTTTTTTAGATTATCTTACAAAGCATTTCATATCTAAGTCAAAAATTACAAATCAAAAAAATGACGCACCGATTGGGTGATTCCTTCGACATCTAAACCCAACAGATGATACAATTCATCGGGGCTTCCGTGTTCGACAAATTGATTTTTTATGCCCAACCGCAACACCGAAATGGGCTCATGATGGTCGGCAAAATACTCCACCACTGCCGAACCAAAGCCACCTTCAACCATCCCGTCTTCAATCGTAATAATTTTTGGGAACTTCTTTCGTATTTCTTCCAACAAGTTCTCGTCCATCGGTTTGAGCCACCGCATATTATAATGTGCTATGTTTGGCAAGGTTTCCAACGCCTTTTCAACGTTGTTTCCGATGGCTCCGAGACTCAAAATCGCCCCTTTTTCGCCCTCACGCAAACAAATTCCTTTGCCGTACTCCACCTTGGGCAACTGTTTTTCGCAATAATGTGCCATGCCTCGTGGGTAACGAATGGCAAGCGGATGCTCAAAAGTGCGGGCAAAATGCAGTATTTCCTGCAAATCTTCGGCATACATCGGGGCAAAAATACGGATGTTCGGAATCGGTCGCAAGTACGCCAAATCCAACAAACCTTGGTGAGTCGCACCGTCATTGCCCACGATTCCCGCTCTATCAATGCAAATCGTTACAGGCAAATCCAACAAAGCCACATCGTGAACGATATTGTCGTAGGAGCGTTGTAAAAACGTGGAATAGATGTTGCAAAACGGCTTCAAACCTTCTTTTGCCAAGCCTCCGCTGAACGTGATGGCGTGCCCTTCGGCTATCCCGACATCAAAAACACGGTTTGGGAACTGCTCGATCGCTTTGTCCATACCGCAACCAGAAGGCATCGCAGGCGTTATTCCCACCACTTTTTCATCCGCTTGTAGCAACTCCACGAGCGTGTCGCCAAAAATTTCTTGCCAAAGAGCGACTTTTTTGCTGGCTTTGCGTTCGCCTGTTTCGAGGTTAAATTCGCCAGGTGCATGCCAGATGGTGGGCTCTTTTTCAGCGGGAGCATAGCCTTTGCCTTTCTGTGTGATGAGGTGCAAGACCTTCGGACCCGTGTAGTTTTTGATTTCTGCCAAAATTTTCACCAATTTGGTTACGTCATGCCCATCGGTTGGACCAAAATAGCGGATGCTCAGACCCTGAAAAATGTTGCTCGGTTGCTTGGAAAGGATAGATTTGAGGTAGTTATTAAAACGCAACACTTGATTTTTTTTCTGCTCCGAGATAAGACCCAATTTGTTCAACGTAGAATAGACAATCCAACGGAATTTATTGTATTTTTTGCTCGTTGACAACTCCAACAAATACTGCGAAAAGCCACCTTGCAAGGCGTTGATTGCCATATTGTTGTCGTTGAGGATAATGAGCATATTATTCTTGTCCATCGAAGCATTATTCAAGCCCTCAAACGCCAAGCCACCCGTCATCGCACCATCGCCAATGATAGCGACCGTGTGCTGCGAAGAGTGCTGTAAGTTGTGGGCTATATCCATTCCTAACGCCACGCTAATGCTGTTGCTCGCATGTCCAGCCACAAACGCATCGTGCTCGCTTTCGGTCGGTGTAGGAAACGGTGCCAAGCCTTTGAACTGTCGGTTAGTATGGAACTTCTCCCGCCTACCCGTTAGAATCTTGTGGGCATACGCCTGATGTCCCACGTCCCAAACCAACTTATCCTCGGGCGAATCATAGACGTAATGCAAAGCCACCGTCAGTTCAATCGCACCCAAACTGCTTGCCAAGTGTCCCGGATTATGACTCAATTCTTGCAAAATAAAGTCCCGCAACTCCGCACACACCTGTGGCAAAGCCTCAACGGGCAGTTTCTTTAAGTCATTCGGACTGTCAATATGTTCGATGTACTGATAGGTCATGCTTTATTTTTCTGGTAACGTAACGGGCAGTCGCCCTACGGCAGGGATTTTCCCCATCATAATATCCGCAACGGCTTCCTCATTGTAGTAGGTGTCCGAATAGCAAACGAAAAACGCATCGGTGTCCTTGATAAACGGCAATCGAAAAGCCGAATACGGGTTGCCAAAATACAAAACGGCTGTCGGTTTGGTGCGTGCTAATTGCTGCAAGATCCACGCTTCTTCGGAAGGTATTTTGAGCATATTATGCCGTTGAGCAAGGCAGTCGTGCACCCCAATGATGATGTAATCGTATTGCTGTAATTGCCTGGAGAGGTCTCTGAGAGCGTTCAAATCCACCTCTTCGGGCAACGCAAAATAGTCCATCGGGTAGCCCGCTTTTTGCATGTGAAGGCACGCAATGACCGAGTTATCTTGCAACACACCCGACCTATCCGCAAAACCACTTATCTCTTCGGTGGTGCAAAACTTCAATTTGGGTGGTTGATATTCAGCGTGATAGCCGACGTATGCGATTTTTTGGGTTTTATCAATGAATGGAGCGTTTTGCACGTTGCGTTTGTTCTGAATAAGCGTCATGGACTGCTCGGAGAGTTGTTTATTGAGCAACGAATCTTGCGGACGATGAATCTTTTCCAAAATACCATCGGTTTGGCAATACGGGTCATAATCTTCGTCCAACATCCCGATTTTGGCTTTGAGCGTTAGTATCTTGCGGACCCGTTCGTCCAAATCTTTTTCGCGTTGTTCGGATTTAGAAACATACTGCACGATGGCTTTCACGGTTTGCGGAATCTCGTGGGGCATCAACAGCAAGTCAACACCCGCTTTATAAGCCGCAATATTCACCTGCACATAGTTGCCATCTTGCACCACACCCTTCATGCCGAGTGCGTCCGTGATAACCAACCCCTTGAAGCCAAGTCGTTTTTTCAGCAACTCCGTCACGATAGGGTACGAGATAGACGAAGGCATCGTATCGTATGCTGGAACGTGCAAATGCCCCAACATCACCAACTCCACGCCATCGTCAATGAGCCGCTTAAATGGATACAACTCCAACGAGTCCAACCGCTCCTTGCTGAACGGCAAAACGGGCAACGATTGGTGCGAGTCAACTTCCGTGTCGCCATGCCCCGGGAAATGCTTTGCACAAGCGAAAATACCCGCATCTTGCATCCCTCGCATATACGTACTTCCGTACGAAGCCACCTTCTCCCTATCCGAACCAAACGAACGGGCATTGATGACGGGATTAAGCGGGTTGACGTTGATGTCCACATCGGGAGCAAAATTGATATAAATCTTCACTTCCTTGCACAACTCGCCCACTGCCACACCCATCTTGTAAATCAACGTGTCGTTTGGCAAGGCTCCCAATTGCATCATCTTGGGGAAAAACGGAAACTCGGCATACCGCATCGCAGGTCCATATTCGCCGTCCATCGAGATGACTAATGGAATTTTGGCGATGCGTTGGATTTCGTTAATTCGGTCTAAGGCCTTGACGATTTCATCTTCCATCACAATCACGCCACCCAAGCCCGCTTGCACCAAACCATCGAACTTGGCGTGTTTGTCGGCAGGCAGATACGAATCCAAACAGGCGAAAGTGATTTGCATTACCTTCTCTTCCGTAGTCATTCGTTGGAGGACACGCTCCACTTTCTGCTCATTGGAAACCGCACACGAACACATCACTAACCCAATCAATAACAACCGTAAATGTCTGTGCATACTATTGTTGTGAGTTTAGCAATTCTTGTATGGCGATTGACTCTTTTTCGTAGCCAGGCTTATGCAACAGGGCAAACATATTTTTCTTGTAAGCCTCCACGCCAGGTTGGTTGAACGGGTTGACGCCCAACATATAACCCGAAACGGCACACGCATTCTCAAAGAAATACAACAAAGCCCCCAAGTGGAACAAATCGGCTTTATCCATCGCCACCTGCAAGCACGGAACGCCACCTTGTTTATGGGCTAACATCGTACCTAATTCGGCTTTGGAGTTGATTTCAAACATCGTTTTGCCAGTTAAAAAGTTCAAACCATCCAAGTTATTTTCATCATCCAGCACGGGCAACGGATAGTTATCTTGTTTGATAGAAATGAAGGTCTCAAACAGATGCCGAACACCCTCTTGGATATACTGACCCATCGAATGCAAGTCGGTCGTAAAATCGGCTATGGAAGGGAAGATACCCTTGTGTTCCTTGCCTTCCGACTCACCAAAGAGTTGCTTCCACCACTCGCCCACAAAGTGCAAAGCGGGGTTGAAGTTGGTCAAAATCTCGATACTTTTTTTCTCGTGCGAATAGAGGTGATAACGGCACGCAGCGTACTGTGCAGAGATGTTTTTATCAAAGCCGTGCTGGCAATCCTTCATCATATCCAACGCCCCAGCCACCAACTGCTCTACCTCCTTGCCCACAAAGCAAGCTATCGGCAACAAACCCACTGGCGACAAAACCGAGAAGCGACCTCCGATATTATCATCAATGTTGTAGGTCTTGTATCCTTCTTTGTCGGCAAGCGTCCGCAAAGCCCCTTTCTTGGCATCGGTGATACAAACAATCCGATTTTTAGCCTCGTCTTTGCCCACCTGCTCCTCCAAAAGGCTCTTCAACAGTCGGAAAGCGATAGCAGGCTCAGTCGTTGTACCTGATTTGGAGATACAGATAATGCCGAACTTCTTCCGTTTCAACACTTGGATGAGACTTTGGTGGTATTTTGCGTCCAAATGATGCCCAGCGTACACCACTTTGGGCGTATCTTTATTTTCTAACCATTCAAACGGGTTCCCGACAAATTCGTTCACGGCTTTGGCTCCCAAATACGAGCCTCCGATACCGATACAAACGATGATTTCGCAACTCTGACGCAGTTTTTCCGCAGTTGCAATGATGTCGCTCACTTCATTTTGTATGTTTCGGGGAAGTTCTACCCAACCCAAGAAATCATTCCCTGCTCCTGTGCCTTGCAAGGTCTTTTCTTGGCACTCGTTGGCTAATTTTGCGTAGGCTTGCAATTCTTCGCTACGCAACGCATTGGCATAATTAAAATGTATCATAGTTGTAAGGTTAAAAAATTATACTTCGGGTTTCATGGTTGGGAAAAGCAACACCTCTTGGATACTCTCTTTCCCTGTCATCAGCATCGTTAGACGGTCTATTCCGATGCCTATTCCACTCGTCGGTGGCATTCCATACTCGATGGCACGAATAAAATCGTGGTCGATAATCATCGCCTCTTCGTCGCCTTTTTGAGCCAGTTTCATCTGCTCCACAAAACGTTCATATTGGTCAATCGGGTCGTTTAATTCGCTGTACGCATTCGCCAACTCCTTGCCGTTAACCATCAACTCAAAACGCTCGGTTAAGCCTTTCTTGGAGCGGTGCATCTTCGTCAAAGGCGACATCTCAATCGGATAATCAATGATGAAAGTCGGCTGCACAAAATCACCTTCGCAACACTCGCCAAAAATCTCATCTATTAACTTGCCTTTGCCCATCGAATCCTGCACTTCCACACCCACTTTTTTAGCAATTTGGCGAATCTCGTCCTCATCTTTACCATACAAATCATAGCCCGTTTTTTCTTTGATGGCTTCCAAAATCGGCAAACGACGGTACGGGGCTTTGAAATCAATCTCTTTGTCGCCTATTTTAATTTTGGTGGAACCGTTCACGGCGATGGCAATTTTTTCCAACAATTGCTCCGTGAAACGCATCATCCACTCGTAATCTTTGTACTGCACATACAACTCCATACACGTAAATTCGGGGTTATGCGAACGGTCCATGCCTTCGTTTCGGAAGTTTCGCCCAATCTCATACACACCTTCAAAACCACCGACAATCAGCCGTTTGAGGTACAATTCGGTGGCGATTCGCAAGTACATATCAATGTCCAACGTGTAATGATGCGTGATGAACGGACGTGCGGTCGCTCCACCCGCGATAGCCTGCAAAATGGGTGTTTCCACTTCGGTATAACCCGCTTCATCAAAGACCGAACGCATAGTCGAAATGATTTTGGCACGCTTGATAAACGTCTCCTTGATGCCCTCATTCACCACCAAATCCACGTACCGTTGGCGATAACGCAACTCGGGGTCGTTGAAACCATCGTAGGCAACACCGTCTTTATACTTCACAATCGGCAATGGTTTAACCGACTTCGCAAGGACAGTCAACTGCTTCGCATGCACCGAAATCTCGCCCATCTGCGTGCGGAAAACAAACCCTTTGATGCCCACAAAATCGCCAATATCCAGCAGTTTTTTGAATACCACATTATACATTTGTTGCTCTACCGTGGTGGGTTGTTCGCCCTCTGCTACAGGGGCTTGGATGTCGTCCCGACTTACGTACACTTGTATCCGACCTTTCGCGTCTTGAATCTCAATGAAGGAAGCCTTGCCCATGATTCGCCTTGACATCAAACGCCCTGCAATAGACACTTCCTTGCCTGTGTACCACTTGGCTGTCGTGTCGTCGTCTTTAAAATGGGCTTTAATGTCGTCCGTATAACCCGTAACAACGTACTCTTGGGCTGGATAAGGGTCAATGCCCAACTCCCGTAACGCTTTCAGACTCTCTCTGCGTATAATCTCTTGTTCTGATAACTCCATAATTCTTTTTTTATAATAACCGAGCGAAAATAGTATTTTTTTACCAATTTTCCATCGCTAATTTTAATTCTTTTTCGGTAACGATTTGGTTGACGTACGGACGCGAGAAATCTGCCAAGAGGGTACAGTTTATTCGGTCGGTTTGCGTGTTTTTCTTGTCTTTATGCGTCCAAGCAATGATGGTTTCGTAATCCGCAGGCGTGATTGGCAAGGTTTTGTAATACGTAGCCCAAACCTCTTTCAGTTGCTCAAAAATCGTCTGCGGAAAATGCTTTTTCTCCACACTTAAAAACAACTCTGCCACCATTCCATACATCACCGCAAAACCGTGCGGAATCGTCTTCCCGAGCGACAATTGCCATTCTTCAACTGCATGTCCAACCGTATGCCCAAAATTCAGGGCTTTCCGCATCCCATTATCCGCAACATCGTCCTGCACATACCGCTCTTTAATCCAACACGACTGCTCCACCAAACTCGCAAAAGTATATTTATCCAGGTTGGTCAGGTTTTGCATCGCATGGGTTACTCGCTCCCACTCGTTTGCGGAAAACAGCAAGGCGTGTTTGAGCATTTCTGCCCAACCCGAGAGCAACTCTTGGCGAGGAAGCGTCTCCAAAAACGGGATATAATGCCACACTTGCAACGGCATTTGAATCACTCCCACACAGTTTTTGATGCCTTTGTAATTAAAGCCTGTTTTGCCACCGTTCGCCGCATCAACCATCGCCAACAAGGTCGTTGGTACGTTGATATAAGTCATCCCACGCATGTACGTTGAGGCACAAAAACCTCCTATGTCGCACACGATTCCCCCACCGATATTCACCAAAACACTGTTTCGCGTGGCTTGTTTCTCCAACAAAAAATCCCAAATCTGTTGGACGATTTGCAAGGTTTTATTGGACTCTTGGGCTTCTAAAATGTAGGTGTTTTCGGGCGTGATGCAAGGCGAAAGTTCAAAACATTTCTGACGCACCGCACTATCAACCACAAAAAATAGTTGTCGGTCGCCCAATTCGCACAAATGCTCGTGTAAGTTGTCTATAATCACAATGTAATCTCCGTTTTGTTGACCTCTTCGAGCGAATAATTCAGGAAATCAATCATCGGTTTTGATGCCTGAATAATATCCAAAATCAAATCCGTGAAACTATCTGCCAGCACCTCTTTGTTGGACAAATGATGCGAAATAGTGAACGTTTTGAGCCGCAACCAATCGGCGTGAATGAAATCCTTATCGAATCCAATCGGCACTTTTTTGAGGGCATAATCGTAGTCAAAATCGCTGAAATACTGCTTAAAATGTGGCTCAGCAAAAATTTCTTCCACTTCATCGTAGTTCTCGTAAATATCTTGCCGAATCTTTTTGACCAAATTAGATGGCGGACACCACATTCCCCCAGCAAACAGACAGTTATTGGGCTGAATATGCACATAATATCCCGCATACAACCCTTTTTTGCCACCAATCGCAGGAAACGTGCCAAACCACTCCTTGTACGGCCGTTTATCCTTACTAAAACGCACATCACGGTAGATTCGCCAGATACAATCTTTTGGTGTCAGATGTGCCAAAGCGGGGTCCATGACGGCTAATTTTTCGAGCAACTGAGCATTCCATTCCACAAACCATTCATGGCAAGCCACGTACTGCTCCTTGTGGGCATTAAACCATTCGCGATTATTGTTATGCGACAGTTCGGTTAAAAAGTCAAATATTTTTTGCATTCTTTCGTAATTTTAATGTAACTTCGCTTTGTTTTAGGTCTCATAGTTCAATGGATAGAATACGGGTTTCCTAAACCTTAGATTCGAGTTCGATTCTCGATGAGACTACAACGAAAGCACGACAAAGATATATTTTTTATGTCAAAAAAAACGACAAAATACTACGTGGTTTGGGAGGGGAAAAATCCTGGCATTTACAACACTTGGGACGAATGTCAAGAGCAAATAAACGGCTATTCGGGAGCCAAATACCAAAGTTTTCCGTCGTTAGAGTTGGCACAATATGCTTTTGCTGATTCGTATGAAAAACGCAAAGAAGCCATCATTGCTATGGCAAAAGAGACGACAGATGGACCTATTTTGCCTGCTATTGCGGTGGATGCAGCTTCGGATAGAATGAACCGAATGGAGTTTCGAGGCGTGGATATTGAAAAAAATGTGGAAATTTTTCATAGCCCGATTTATCCGTGTTCCAACTCCAACGTGGGCGAGTTTTTGGCGATTGTGAAGGGTTTGGAGTACATCAAAGAGCATAAACTCAATTATGCCTTGTATTCCGACAGCGTTACGGCGTTGGCGTGGGTGCGAAACCAGCGAGCTAATGTAACCTTGAAGTTTGACGAGCGTGCTGCCCTTTTGATTCGTGATTTAAGCCACGCTGAACGGTGGTTGCTGACGAATAATTATTCCAAAATTCCCTTGCTCAAATGGGAAACGAGCAAATGGGGCGAAATTTTGGCAGATTTTGGACGAAAATAAATTGAAAAAAGATTGTTGTTTTTTAGAAAAAAACATAATTTTGTGATGTAGAAAATAATAAACTTTAATTTTTAAGATATTATGACAAAAGTAGGTATAAATGGTTTTGGACGTATTGGACGTTTCGTTTTCCGTGCTGCTCAAAAACGTAATGACTTGGAAATCGTTGGTATCAATGACTTGTGCCCTGTTGATTATTTGGCTTATATGCTCAAATATGACACAATGCACGGCACTTTTGACGGTACCATCGAGGCAGATGTTGAAAATTCAAAATTGATTGTCAATGGCAAACCTATTCGCGTAACGGCTTGCAAAGACCCGAACGAATTGGCTTGGGACAAAGTAGGCGCAGAGTATGTTGTGGAATCGACAGGTTTGTTTTTAACCAAAGAAAAAGCACAAGCACACATCAACGCTGGTGCAAAATACGTGGTTATGTCGGCTCCTTCCAAAGACGATACGCCTATGTTCGTTTGTGGTGTGAATGAAAAAACGTACCAAAAAGGCACGCAATTCGTATCAAACGCTTCTTGCACAACGAACTGTTTGGCTCCAATCGCAAAGGTGTTGCACGACAATTTCGGTATCGTTAACGGTTTAATGACCACCGTACACTCTACCACCGCAACCCAAAAAACAGTCGATGGTCCTTCGTTGAAGGATTGGCGTGGTGGTCGTGCAGCTTCGGGCAACATCATTCCTTCTTCTACAGGTGCTGCAAAAGCTGTGGGCAAAGTTATTCCTGAGTTGAATGGCAAATTGACGGGTATCTCGATGCGTGTTCCCACCTTGGACGTAAGTGTTGTGGATTTGACGGCAAACTTGGCTAAACCCGCTACCAAAGAGGCTATCTGTGCTGCGATGAAGAAAGCTGCAGAAGGCGAATTGAAAGGTATCCTCGGCTACACGGAAGACGCAGTAGTTAGTAGCGACTTCTTGGGTTGCACGCTCACAAGTATCTTTGACGCCAATGCAGGTGTGTATTTGACGGATACCTTTGTGAAGGTAATCAGTTGGTACGATAACGAGATTGGTTACTCCAACAAAGTACTCGACTTGATTGCCCACATGGCAAAAGTGAACGGCTAAAAAACGTTTTTTATGTAATAAAAGAAGGATTACATCGTTTGGATGTAGTCCTTTTTTATTATTCGGTGGGTATCCCTCTTGGGATAAACCTTATTACGGTTTTGGTGCTTGAGGTCGCAAACATGGGAGGAGGTAGGGTAACGTTTGGGGTACTTCTATTGTGGCAGGATTCTCCTTTATTTTATCCCAACTCAATCCTCAATTCTCTTTGATGTTCGGTAAAAAATACGCCACAATACCCAACAAAGGTAGGAAAGCCGTCATCTGAAACACCTGTTGAATACTCGTCAAGTCTGCAAGCCACCCAAACAAAGCTGAGCCAATGCCAGCCAACCCAAACGACAAGCCGTAAAATGCTCCCGAAATCATACCTACATTACCCGGCAGAAGCTCCGTGGCATACACCAGAATAGCCGACATCGCCGATGACATCACCATCCCCACCAGCATAACCAACACAATCGTCCACGTCAAATTGCAGTACGGAAGCAGCAACGCAAAGGGCGAAGGACCGAGAATACTGACCCAAATGACATATTTCCGCCCATACATATCCCCGAGTTTGCCACCAATAAGCAACCCCATCGCCGTCGAAACCAAGAAACCAAACAGCACATATTGCGAGGCAGTAACCGACAATCCGAACTTGTCAATCATATAAAACGTGATGTAATTTTGAATGTTGGCGGTGTAAAAATCCTTGGAAAACATCAGCACCAACAGCACCACAACGGCCACAACGATTTGGCGTTTGGGCAAGTAACTTGTGTTCTCAATATCAAACTTCGATTTGCCACGCCCATACAACTCAATCTGCTTTTTATACCAACTGCCAATCTTCGCCAATAGCCAAATTGCCACAGCGACCATCAGCCCGAACCAACTGATACTTTGTTGCCCGTACGGAACCACTATCAGAGCCACTGCAACAGGTCCTAACGCCCGTCCCACATTACCTCCTATTTGGAAAATGGATTGTGCCATACCTTTCGCTCCACCAGACGCTAAACGTGCCACTTTTGACGATTCGGGATGAAGCACCGACGAACCCATTCCCACGAACGCCACTGACACTAAAACAGCTGCAAAACTATCTGCCCAAGCCAACAAAAGCAACCCTATCAGCGTGAAGCACATACCCACCACCAAGCCGTAAGGACGCGGGGTTTTGTCGGAGAGATACCCCACAAGTGGCTGAAGCAAAGACGAAGTGAGTTGACTGGTCAGTGTGATGGCACCAATCTGCATAAAACTCAACCCCAGCGACTCCTTAATCATCGGGTAAATCGATGGAATCACCGACTGAAACATATCGTTTAGCAGATGCCCGATGCACACCATCAGTAGCACGGACATAGTCGCTTTATTTTGGGGTTCGTTCATCGTATTGCTTTGTTTAACAATGAGTTAGTGTTTTTCCGAAGGCAAAAGTACGAAAATTTATTCGCACAAAAACTAATTTTTGTATTTTTGCGAAAATTAGGCTGTATTTTTGAAGATACAACTTCCAATATGCAAAAAGATAACAAATTTATTAAATACTAAAAGTTAAAAATTATGCCAAATAATACACAAGAAAGGTCTTTTTATCCTGACTTTTTAAGAGTGATTGCGATTTTTGAGGTAATTTTACTCCATTTAATTGCAAGTAATTTCGGAACTTTAAATCCCGAGTCTTACGAATGGCAAGTTTTAAATTTTTATGACGGATTATCTCGTTGGCCTGTCCCTATTTTTATTATGGTTAGTGGAATGTTTCTGTTAGATTTCAGGCGTTATAGTGAAAATGTGACTGAAAATTTCCACCGAATTGCAAAGAAAAATATTCTCAGAATGGTTATTGCTTTAGTTTTTTGGAGTACTTTCTATCTTTATTTTGAGATGTTTTTATCTGGTCAATTTGATCCCAGCCCGATAAAATTAGGTTCTTTTTTATTCCGAAACATAAAATATCATCTTTGGTTTTTGTATCTCATCATCGGACTGTATATTATGACACCATTTTTGCAACTTTTAGTGAAAAATTTAAGTAAAAAAGATTTTGAACTTTTGCTTATCATTTTAGCTATTTCTAGCTGTGGTTACGATTTAATAAATGTGTATTTGGACTTTTTTGTAAATAGGACGCTGTTTATACGCTCCGAAGTCCCAGAACTTGGTGGTTATGTAATCTATTTTTTAGCAGGATACTACTTTGCGCATTTTGAAATTTCAAAGAAAACGAGGATTATATTTTATATTTTGGCTATCGTTTCGTTTATTTTTTCTATTTGTTCCAATTCAGCCTTTGCTAGCATTTCAGGAAAAGCAAAAGAATTCATTTTTCAATGCAAACTGTTAAATGTGATGTTTCCTGCATTTGGTGTTTTTATTTTCGTTAAGAACTCATTTGCGAATTTAAAAGATAATAGCAAATTTAAAAATATCATAACCAAACTTTCAGGTTTATCTTTTGGAATTTATCTTATACATGTTGCCGTCCTAGATGTGATCGTTAAAAAGTTTCAAATAACAACGCTCTGTTTTAATCCCATCATCTCGGTTCCACTCTTAAACATTGCTATTTTTTTGATTTCAACGATTTTGGCTTGGATCATCTCAAAAATTCCAATTTTACGGAAAGTGATTTAAATTTTTAGGATGTTTTTTGAAGCTTTGAGGCAAATCACTTCCTCATCGCATTCATAATATCCTTGATATCCCGCTTGTTTTCGCGTTCTTTGATGGCTTGGCGTTTATCGTACTCGTGCTTACCCGTACAAAGAGCAATCTCCAACTTCGCCAACCCTTTTTCATTGATAAATAGCCGCAACGGAATAATCGTTTTGCCCGTTTGCTCCACATTACGAGCGAGTTTATTCAGTTCTTTTTTGGTGAGCAATAGCTTACGGTCGCGTTTCTGTTCGTGGTTATAATAACTGCCAAAGCGGTACAGAGCAATGTTCATCCCTTTGACCCACAACTCGCCACCTTGAAACGTACAATACGTGTCCACCAAACTCACTTTGCTATCGCGAATCGATTTGATTTCCGTGCCAAATAATTGTAAACCAGCAACATACCTATCCAAGATGGTATAGTCAAAAAAGGCACGTCTGTTTTTTATGTTCACATGGCTGGTTTTCATAAACAAAAATAGAGCAGTGAACGCTTTATCCACTGCCCTATGTTATCGATTTTACTTCTTTATTCCGTCACGAATCAAGAGTGCATCCACCGTTGGTTCGCCACCTTTGAATTTCTTGTAGAGGTTCATTGCTTTGTCCGAGCCACCTTTTTCAAGGATATTGGTGCGGAAAGCGTCAGCCGTCTTCTTGTCAAAAATCGTCTTGCTTTTCTTCGCTGCTTTTTGGAACACCGCAAAAGCGTCTGCTTCTAACACTTCCGACCACTTATAACTATAATAGCCCGCTGCATAGCCACCCGAGAAGATGTGGTTGAACGAAGCCTCCATTTGCGTGCCTAACACGGTTGGGAAAACTTGCACCTGTTGCATAGCATCGTTACCAAATTTCAGCACAGCCTCTTGCACCGTCCTATCGGCAGGCACCACAAACGGCTCTGTGAGCGAATGCCAAGCCATATCCAAGTAGCCAAAACTCAACTGACGAACGCAAGCGTAAGCCACATGATAATGTTGTGCATTTTTGATTTTATCAATCAACTCTTGAGGGATTTTTTCGCCGGTTTGATAGTGCTTTGCAAACATATCTAAGAACTCTTTTTCTTGCAAGAAGTTCTCGTTAAACTGCGATGGGAGTTCCACAAAATCACGTGGCACATTCGTCCCAGAAACACCTGCATACGTACATTTGGAGAGCATTCCATGCAATGCGTGTCCAAACTCGTGCAAGAATGTTTCTACTTCGTTATACGTGAATAAAGCGGGTTTTTCAGCCGTTGGACGCGTGAAATTCATCACATTAACGATATGCGGTCTATGGTCAACCTTACCTTCTTTGTATTGCGGTTGATAATCGTTCATCCACGCTCCACCACGTTTGCCCTCACGAGGATGGAAATCTGCATAATACACTGCCAAAAATGCCCCTTTTGCATCAAAAACTTCGTAAACTGACACTTCGGGATGATATACTGGAATGTTTTTATTCTCCTTGAAAGTCAAACCGTACAACTTTTTAGCCAACGCAAAAGCACCTTGTTTCACATTTTCCAACTCAAAATAGGGACGCAATAAATCATCTGAAAGAGCATATTTTTCTTCCTGCAATTTCTTGGAATAATAACTCCAATCCCACGCCTGAATGGTTGCATAAAACCCTTTTGAGTTAGCGTATTCTTGAATCTCTTCCACTTCTTTCTTTGCCACAGGCATATACGCATCGCGGAGTTGGTCTAACAACTTGAACACGTTGTCCTTATTTTCTGCCATTCGGCGAATCAACGCCTTGTCGGCAAACGTTTTTTGCCCCAACAATTTTGCAATTTCCAAGCGTGTATTCACAATATCCACAATGTTTTGCGTGTTGTCAAATTCGCCACCGATGCAACGTGTGTTGTACGCCGTGTAGAGTTCACGACGAATGTCGCGGTTGTCCAAATCCTCCATAACGGGTCCGTATGTGGTAGGTTTGAGGTTTAACAAATAGCCTTGCAAGCCTTTCTGCTCGGCATTGTCTTTGAGCATCTTTTTGGTGTCGTCATTCAAACCTGCAAGCAAACTTTCGTCTTTGATGAGCATCGTCCAAGCGTTGGTGGCTTTGAGGACGTTTTGACCAAAGGTGAGAGTGAGTGTACTCAACTTAACAGACAGTTCTTCGTACTTTTTCTTATCCTCATCGGACAAGTTCGCACCATTCAACGCAAACGATTCGTAAATATCCTCCAACAAAGTGGCTTGTTCGGTCGTCAATTTGAGCGAAGCACGTTTGTCATATACTTTTTTGATACGTTCAAATAAACCTTTGTTGAGCAAAATTTTGTTGGAATACTCCGTCATTTTTGGCGAAATCTCAAGTTCCAATTTTTGCATCTCAGCGTTCGTTTCGGCACTCGTCAGGTTATAGAAGCACCCTGCAACCATACTCAGCAACTGTCCCGCTTTGTCATACGCTTCAATCGTATTGGCAAAAGTTGGTTCTGCGGGATTATTCACGATGGCATCAATTTCTGCCAAGCCTTGCTTCATTCCCTCTTCAAAAGCGGGTGCATAATGTTCCATTTTGATTTCGTTAAATGGATAAGTTCCGTGCGGTGTCTTCCAATTTTTGTAGTTCAAAAATGGATTTTCATTCGCATTTGCACTTAGGGTAAAAACTGTTAAACCCATAGCAATCAATGTTTTAAAATTCATACAACGTTATAGTTTAGTTAATAATTATTTCTCCAAAACAATCTGGGCAGTGGAAATCAGGTTCAGGCAAATCAATCGGATTCCAACTCAATAAATGTTTGTGCGTTCGCTGAGCACACTTGTAAAAATTCCCGCGTAAGTTCAACGGGAAAGCCGTTTTTTCGTCAATTCCCAACAAGGTCAACGGAATACCAATCGTCAGTTTATAATCTTCGGATTCGGGAATAATCGTGTGCTTTTTCTTGGGCGTGTAGGCACGAAGGATGCTTTGTCGCTCTTGTTCATTCAGTCGTTGCACATTTTCCGTGCGGTTCGTTCGCAGTGAGGCATTACAAACGCCGATACGATTAAATTCAAAGTTAAAATACCGTTTTTCGGTTGCGTGCGTACAGAAAAACTCCACACACGAATCCTCACAAACCGCCTCCATATCCTTGAAATGCTCCACACAAGCGTCTTCTTCCGTCCACATAAAATGAACGTACAAATAATCATTCGAGCGACCTATTCCAAACGACACTTTGGGCGAATACGGCAACTGCCAATTATTTTCGGCAAGGGCATAAAACGGTACAAACGCCTTTTCATACTCGTTATGGATTTGCTCTATCGATTTGCCGTCCAAAATCGGATGGTAATAAACCTGTATTTTTTTTATTTCTTTTTCCACACAAATTGCATTCAAAACCGACTATCTACATCGTTCGGCAATAATATCATTGTGCAAAAATACATTTTTTCGGTAAAATAAACATACATTTTTACAAAAAAAAAGCCTCCACTTTTGTGAAGACTATTTTTTTAGTTGGGTATCACTACCCGTTGTTGTGAAAGCAAAATTACTTTGCAGGAGCTTCTTCTTTAGCAGCTTCAGCTGGAGCCTCTGCAGCAGCTTCTTCAGCAGCTACGAGTGTGAGTTCAGAAACTTCGATGTAGAGTTTTGGACCATCACATTTCTTTTCGCCTTCTTCGCATTTTTTCTCGTCAGCTTTTGGGCAATCTTTTTTCTCGCCTTCTTTGCACTCTTTTTTGTCTTCTTCGGTGCATTCGCATTTTTTAACGATACCTTTAACTGCGATTACTTGTCCAACAAGAGTAGTGTCAAGAGCTTCAGCTGCAACGATTTTGATGCAACTTTCTTCACTTTTAACGAAACCTACTTTGCCTTCTGCTTTTTCGCATTTGCAAATACCTGCGAGAGTTCCTTCGATAGAAACTTCTTGGTCAATACATGCTTCGCCTTGTGCTAAAACGTCAGCGATTGCCACTTTTTGTACTTGAACTTCCTCTGCTTGTTCGTTTTCTGCCTTTTTGCTGTTAGAAGAGCAACTTGCAAAAGCAAAAACTGCTACTGAAAAGAATAATAAAAATTTTTTCATTGTTTTTATAAATTAAAAATTATTTGTTTTCAAAATTTCCATACGAAGATACTACTTTTTCTGAATTATAAAATTTTTTTTTACAAAACCGCATTTTTTACAAATCACGTGTATTTATAAGGCTTATAAGGGGGTATAATTGAAAGAAAAACACATTAGATGATTGAAAAATAAAGATTTTTTGTCCACGATAATTTCGAATCAAGGTTTCGCTTTGGACATATACAAAATAAAATGGGCATAACATTTGTTACACCCATTTCGCTTGCATTCAGCCTATTTTATTGAAAATTAGAACGATTATCTTCTATCTCGGCTTGTTCATTCAAATAATTAAGTGCTTGATACACAAAAGAATACGCAATCGGTGGCGTCAATCGTTGGGCTTCTTGTGCATAATTTATTTCGCCAACCGAACCTTTTTTAGGACCTGCTTGCACAACAAAAAGACCCATATTTCCCTCGATTGGCTCGCTAAGTTGGTTTTCTTCCAAAGTCATCGTGACACCCACCACCGCAGGTTCTAAACCACTATTTCCAAAGCGTTGGCTACCCAACGTAACGGACTCGGCCGTGTAAATTTCTTCATCGAAGCGATTTCCAACCTCTTCCAACGTGCTGAATTGTCCCAATTGTTGTTTGAGATACTCGGCTTTTTTCTTGTTCAAAAGCACCTGCTGAAGTTCATATCGAACATCACCGATAGGACGATATTCATCTTCGTTGATGTCTACCAAGTTTGCCACAACATATTGGTCGCCACACTCAAAGACATCGCTCACTACGTTTGCTTTTTTAGCCTCAAAAGCCCAACGCACAATAGCCCGACTGCCATCTAAATCGCCGATTTTTTCTTGGATTTTCTGCACATTGTATGCCGGATAAACGATCAACTCACGCTCTTTGGCTGCTTCTGAAAAGGTGTTGTCATTAGCGGCTTCCACTGCAAACTGTTTCGCCGTATTATAAATCAACGAATAGGTCGTAGAAGACGGATAAACCGTGCGTGCCAAAATCGCCAACTTCACTTTGGGGGTTGGGGCACTTTTTTCTACGATTTGCACCTTTTGTTGCTTCCCTGTTGCGACATTGGTTGCATGAAAAACATAATTTTTCGGATGGTTGAAAGCCGAATCAACCAATTCTGGCGTCAAAGTCCGTTCGGTGAACCAACCTAAATCGTTTTCGGGTTGGTCGCCTTCTGCAAGGATTTTCAGGTGAACCGAATCACTCTTGCTATATCCTGCATCTACTAATTTAGCAATTGAATAGACGTTGTTTTCAAAGGTTACTTCGCTCACTTGACCTTTTTTTGCATTTTTGTTGAAGGCAAAATCCTTGTATTGAGCGGGAACGGTGCTTTCGGAATAGTTAATATCTTCGTAGCGAATATCGCTGTTAGAATTCACTAAATAAGACACATCGTCCGCTGTTTTGAACTCATCCAACAAACTTTCAAAGTATTTTTTTGCGTTGTCGTGGTCGTCTGGCGAAGGTGTAATCGGAAAAACTACGTATTCCAAAGCCCGATGAGGTCTTTGTTTGTAGAGTTGTTTACGCTCTTTGTATAGTTTTTTGATTTCGGAATTATCAACACTTACCAACGAATCGGCAATTGCATAATAAGGTTTGATTACATACCGTGCATCGCGACTCACTTCACGTCCTTCTACTTCGTATTTAAGTTCCACATTGTTCAACACATACATCGTAGAAAGCAAATTGGCATATTTTTCCTGCAAAACCGACAGCCACACCATTTTTTCCCAATACAACCAGTAGGTTTGTGCTTGTTGTAAGTTTTCTGCTTGTGTTTCATCATCGGGTGTCATGTCCAACGAATTAACGAACTGCACGACATTGGCACGATTAAAATTGCCATTTTGGTCCATAAACACCCTACGTTGTTGTATGAGTGCATGCACATGCGACCCGAAACAGTAATCGCTTAACTCGTTTGCCGTTACCATCATTCCAATTTTTTTGGCTTGCTGTGAAAGAATTTTATCCGTCAGCATAATTTGCCATGCCTGACTGCGAATAGAAATCTGGGTTGCTTCGTCAAAATCCGAGCGTCCCGACTCTATTTTATACACTTCGGTGATTCGTTCTCGCAACGTCTCAAAATCGGTGAAATGGATTTTATCACCCTCTATAACGCCGACATACTCCCGATTACGGTTAAGAAAAGTACTTCCTGAATTAAGGAAATCGCCTAAAACAAAGGCCATCATCGCTACGCCCACAATGATAAGCAGTAGCACTCCATGATTACGAATTTTTTGTAAAACTGACATATTTTTAATTAAAATTTATAACGCACACCTAATGAAAGAGCCAACAAACCAGGCCCATAAAACTCCGAGCCACCATTGATATAAACGCCCAAAGTCGGTCGCCAATCAATCGATAACTGCAAAGGAAATTCAAAATTATACTCTACCCCCACATGAGCCAACACACCTGCATAAACGCCCGTGCCTTGCTCCGTATCTTTCCCAAGCAACGTCCCACCCCCTGCACCTAAGCCGATATACCAATTCCACTCGCCATCTTCATCCCAAGGGATTGGCTTATTAAACGGGTTGAGCCAATCATACGAGAGTCCTCCACCTACTCCAAAGCCGTAAGCAGCCGTGGCAGACCACGGGAAACCCGCAAATATATCGATCATATTCTTATCGCCTACCGCAATTTGATACGAAAAATCCAAGCCTCCACCCAAGTTACCACCAATAGCACGAGAGCCACCTGCGTAACTCCAAGTGCTCACACTCAATAAGGTTATTATAATCAATACAAGGCGTTTCATCTTAGTCATTATTTTGGTTCTGTTCCGTATGTGTTTCCATCTATTTCTGCGTATTTAACATTTTTTACCCCTGGTAAATACATATATTTTTCCAACTTTCCATAAAGCAGAATAGTTTTGGATAAATTTCCTCCATTTTGTGGCAGATTGACACCATTCCTAACTTTTGAGCCTGTTGGTAACTGTGCCGCAATGATGTTACTTGTTTCACCCGCTTTAATAGCCATCAAAATGTTAGTCCCTACCCCCTTTTCATCAGCCGTAAAAGGTGGCTGAAATTCCGTGTTATTTCTCCATGTAGTTTTCCCCGCTTTTATTTGCCCAACGATAACTCCTTGCACCCAAAAAACACCCGTTTTTGTATTATTTAATGCAATCACATCGGTAACCGTGAACGGATTCGCTTTTGTCCCGTCACCCGTAATCTGTACGTTTGGATCCACGCCCGTTCCTCCCTTGTCGGAATCCGAGTTGCCTGTTGCTTCCGTGTTATTTTCGAGGTCGTCTGGGTCTGTTAAACCCTTTGCACACGCACCCCAACCGATTGCAAAAACACAACAAAACAGCAACACACTCAATGACCGAATAGAGCCGATGTATTTTTTCATGTTGATAGGCGATTACTAATTTATCATTACTTTATCCGTGCGAAGATAGTTTTTTTTTCTTTATACAAAGATTTTATTTTTTAGATTTTATCAAATAATCAAAAATACGATTGTACAACAAAAAAAGTTGCACATGCTATGCACAACTTTTTCCAACATCGAACAAACGATTATTTTAACTATCAAATAAAACCTGTTTTTTGCGACCGAATGAACGCTTTTATTTACGTGTGACATTTAACGTTACTGTTTTCCCACCACCTTTAAGCTCAAGGGTGCGACTTTGTGCATTAGGACTACCATTGGGACCCGCTCCAACACATGTAATGGTTACGATATAGCGACCTTTCCCCCCTGAATTTGGGCTAGCAGAAAATAGACCTGATATTGCTACCCCGCTAATTGTCCACGAATCCACATTAGAGATAAATTCAAATGTCTGCGTTCCACCACTATGCGGGAAGGTAAAGTCAGTGCTTTGTGTATATTCAAACTGTGTATAACGATCTTGATTAACCGTGAGAATAAATGTGCTATCCTTCCCCGCAATCGTAATTTGCCCTGTACGCGAATTAGTAGAACTGGGATTTTCTTGTGCAGTGATGACCAATTCTATGTCTCCTGCAATACCACTTTCTTGGTCAACCGAAAGCCATTCTTTATCCGCTTCAGCGACCGTTGCCGTCCAATTTACACGTGCACTGAACTTAAACGTTTGTTCGGACTGTACACAACGATAGGAAAGTGTAGTTTCATCTTCGTACTTGAATTCATCTTTATTTTCCTGTATAACTTGAATCACAAACGAACTATTGCCACTCTGGACGATTATCGTGCCTGTACGGTCGGTCGATTGCAGGTTTTCTTCCACTTTGATGATCAATTTAACCTGACCTTTTACTCCTGACATATCAAGTTTTATCCATTCGTATGTTTCCTCATCTATGCTTGCTGTCCACTCTACGTTCGCATAAAACGAATAGGACGTATCCTGCTTACGACTGTCCAAATAGATTTTGATGGTTCCTTCTTCATCACCTTCCAAAATGAAGTCCTCTGCCTTTTGTTTTACGGTAACAACGACAGACGTATCGCCCGCATACAACTTAATGCGACCGTATCGGATGTTTTGCTCCTCATTTTTTGTGATACTGAAGTGTATCTCGTGTGTGCCAGGCTTACCTTGCGTTTGCGAAATGGTCAGCCAAGAAGTCGCCTGTTCTTCCACTTCTGCTACCCACGAAAAATTGGATTCAAACACAAGGGAAGATGTAATCGCTTCATAACTGAACGTAAGGGTTGTATCCATCTTAAAATCAACTTTGAGTAGCGTCCCTCTTGTGCCAGCAGATGGCATCTCATATTCAATTTTTTCACACGCTATGAATAACGACAACGTTATGAGCGAAAGAAAAATAATTCTGATACATCTTTTCATATGACCAATTTATTTAGTTATTTTTAGGTTTTTATTCTTTATCCTTGTATGCAATTTATGCAGTAATGCTGAATCATTCAATCTTAAACTATTGTTATTCAATAAATTAAAATCCATTTTACACCGCATTGGTTGCCCCAAAAAACAATTTATAGCTCCTGTAAAAAAGCACACAACGTGCAAAATTACCTCAAAAAGATGAAAAATAAAAATTTTATTCAACTATGGCATTTTTTGCGGATAAAAAAAAGTTGCACATGCTCTGCACAACTTTTTCCAACACCGAACAAACGATTATTTTAACTATCAAATAAAACCAGTTTTTTGCAACCCGATAAACGTTAACCAGTGGTACCTCGTCTACAGTTAAACTGTCTTGTTTGTCCGCCACCTCGCAGGTAAAGGACGCGACCTACTCCCATCCTCCCATACCGATCATCCCCGGCTTCACAACTAATAGTTATGGTACATGAACCATATGTGCCCTTATTTGGCGTAACGGAAAATGGCGAACTGACTTCCGCTGTCCACTCATCTACATTAGAGAAAAATTCAAATGTCTGCGTTCCACCACTAAACGGGAAACTAAACTCGGTGACAGATGATGTAAATGTAAACGCAGGATAAGCATCTTGTGTAACATTAAGGATAAAGGTGCTATCCTCTCCCGTAATCGTAATTTGCCCCATACGTGCAACGAAATTTAGGTTTTCTTCTGCGGTGACTTTCAATTCTATGCCTCCAGCAGTACCACTTTCTTGGTCAACCGAAATCCATGCTGCATCCTCTTCCGAGAGCGTTACCGTCCAATCTACACGTGCATTGAAACTAAACGTTTTTTCTGACTTCGAATAAGGGAAGGCAAGTGTCGTTTGAGCATTATTGTAGTCAAATTCATCTTCTACTTTTGCCTGTATGACTTGAATCTCAAACGAATGATTGCTACTCAGGACGGTTATCGTGCCTGTACGTTCCGCTTGTTTATTTTTTTCCACGCTGATGGTCAGTTTCGTCTCGTCTTTGATTCCCGAATCCTCCGTGTGCAGCCACTCTTCTGCGGCCTCATTCACGATTGCCGTCCACTCTACGTTCGCATAAAACGTATAGGAGGTGTCCTGTTTCTTACCGTCCAAATAGATGGTAGCCGATTTGATATTGCCCTCTTCATCGCGTTCCAAAATGAAGTCCCCTGGATTTTGTTTTATGGTGATAACAATTGACGTATCGCCCATATACAACGTAATGCGGCCATATCGGGTGTCTCGCTCATCATTTTGGGTGAGGCTGAAAGATACATCGTGTGTGCCAGGCTTCCCGTTCAGTTGCGAAAACTTCAACCAAGGACTCGCCTGTTCATCCAGTTCTGCCACCCACGTATAATTGGACTTAAACGCGAGGGAAGACGTGTTTTCCTCATAACTGAACGCAAAAGTTGTATCCTTCGTAAAATCGATGGAGAGTCGTGCACCACCAGAGATAGTGGGCATATCATATTGCACTTTTTCACACGCTATAAACAACGGCAACGTCATGAACGAAAGAAAAATAATTCGGATAATTTGTTTCATACGACACAATTTACTTAGTTATTGTTAGGTTTGTATTCATTCTTTAATTTTTAGTATGCAACTTTATGCAGTAATGTTAAAAAATTAAATTATTGCTATTCAATAAATTAAAATCCATTTTACATCGCATTGGTTGCCCCAAAAAACAATTTATAGCTCCTGTAAAAAAGCACACAATGTGCAAAATTACCTCAAAAAGATGAAAAAACAAAAATTATCCGCATTTTTGGGCGTTTTTGCGAAAAAAAGTTGCATATATGATGCACAACTTTTGGAACTATGAACGTTTAATTACTCGCTTGCTGAGGTTCGTACACAGTCGAATGTTATGGATTGTCCGCCACCTCTCAGACGAAGGGTGCGTGCTTCCCCTCCTTGTTCACCCGCTGCTTGATCGCCTGCTGGACAACTAATGGTTAGGGTATGGGGACCACCTTTCCCCCCTGATTTTGGGGTAACCACAAACGGCGGCTCATCGGCAATTTCCCACGTATCCACATAAGCGGTAAAAGTGAAGGTATACTCCCCACCCGTTGCAAAGGGGAATGAATATTTAATGAGTTTTGATTGATATTCAAACGCAGGATGATATATTTGTGTGATATTAACGATAAATGTGCAGTCCCGCCCTGTAATCGAAACTTTTCCTATACGCTGAGAAAAATCCAGATTTTTTACTACGGTCATGCTTAATTCTATGTTGTCTCCGGCACTACCACTTGCTGGCTCAACCGAAATCCATGCCGCATCTGCTTCAGTAAGTGTGGCTGTCCAATTTACATGTGCATTGAAATTCAACTTTTTTGGTGACTGATCGTCATAAGCAAAGAAAAAAAACGTTAGATCCCTGTTATACGTAAATTCTTCACCTCCTTGTTCCTGTATGATGTTAATATCAAACGTATTATTGGCACTCTGGACGGTTACCTTGCCTGTACGTTCCGTTGTTTGCCTATTTTTTTCCACTTTGATGAGCAGTTGTGTCTTTTCTTTCAGTCCCGAAGCCTCGGTGTGTATCCATTCTTGTGCCTCCTCATTCACGGTCGCCGTCCACTCTACGTTCGCATAAAAAGAATAGGAGGTGTCCTGTTTGTAGGCATCCAAATGGAGGGTAGGCGTCTTGATGTTGCCCTCTTCGTCGCGTTCAAAAATGAAGTCAGCTGCACTTTGTTTTACGGTGATAACAAAGGAAGAATCCCCTGCATACAAGGTAATGTGCCCAACTCGGGTGTCTTGCTCCTCATTTTTGGTGACGTTGAAGGTTATCTTGGCTTCACCCGGTTTACCGTTCATTTGCGAAACAGTCAACCACGAAGTCGCCTGTTCATCCACTTCGGCTATCCACGAGAAATTGGACTTAAAGGCAACGGAAGACGTGTTTTCTTCCAAACTGAACTCAAAGGTAGTCTCCGTCGAAAAATCAAAGATGAGTTGCTTTGAACCCGTTGGAAGTTCGTATTGAATTTTTTCACACGCTACAAAAAACACCAACGTTATGAATGAAAGAAAAATAATTCGGATAATTTGTTTCATACGACACAATTTACTTAGTTATTGTTAGGTTTTTATTCATTCTTTTTCCCTGTGTGCAATTTATGCAGTGATATTAAAAACTTAAATTATTGTTATTCAATAAATTAAAATTATTTTTACGCCTCTTTTGCTGCTCAAAATACGTTCCTGCATAATAGCACACATCGTGCAAAGGTACCTCAAAAAGGTGAAAAATAAAAATTTTATCCAACTATGGCGTTTTTTGCGGATAAAAAAAGTTGCACATACTATGATGTACAACTTTTAAAAATGTTTTATTTATTGCAATTTACTGCACGGAAAAGTCAAATCCAAACGGTTGTTCTTTGAAAAATTCATTCTTCAAACCGCTTTTGTAAAAGAAACAATACTCGCCTGGTTCCAAGCCGTTGGGGAAAGTAACTTCAAACGTGCTGTTATTGATATCTTTGATTTCAAAGTTAATCACAGTACGGTTACCAGCACCACTACTTTCAAATCCCATGACGGTGTATGACATCTCATCTGGGAAGGTGCGGAAGCCTCCTTGCCCTTTCTTTTTGGGTTGTTTGACTTGCATTTTGATTAGTTGGAACTCGTTGGGTGTTTCAATAGAATTCATCACACGCGAGTACCAAAAATCAGCCGTTGTTTCAAATGTTTCAAAACTATTTGACTCCGTTTTTGGAAAATAAAAACGGAATACGGGATTGCGTCCATTTTCGCCCGTAAGTACCACTCTCGCTGTGGTTCCAGGAAGCATCAACTTTTTCACGTCTTTGCTAGTTGACATAAGGCCAATCGTCCCTGCAGTGGCACTCCCTGCACCAACTCCCGAAGGCATGCGTCCTCCTACGGCAGCACCTACCACCAAGCCTCCTGCCAGCATAGCGGCTCCTGTTTTTAAATTGAGACTTTTTGAATCTCTTTCAAACTGTGTGCGGTACAATTTTTTGGGTTTATCACCCGTATTCCACCACATAATACCCTCGTAACCGAAATCCGTTTTGGCGATTTTTTGAATATAAGTAATCAAGTTCGCATCCGCTCCAGCGGCTTTCAACTCACGCATGTAGTTGATGTCGCAAGTAATAGTACGTTCAGTACTGGTTTCAATAGTACCAATGATTACTTCGGAAGTAAAACCCTCTTTCAGCAAATCTAATACCGTCTGATTGGTCATTGCTTCGTTTTGTGCTTGGATGGCAAATGTGATTGCAAGTAAGCACGGAATAAAAAGTAATTTTTTCATAGTTTTTTGTATTTAAATTTATAATTCCTTTCATTACATATCACAAAAGAACGCTACTGCAGCCATTTTTGCAGCAACGTCCGAATATATGGTTAATTTAAACTGCTTGTAAATAGCAATTAAACAACTATTTTCGCGATAGGGGGGGGGGTGTAAAATGTTGATATTCAATAAATTAGCACTATTTTTTAGAGCCAAATTATCGTAATATGTCATTGTGATGTTTCTCATATTTTTGCAAAAGTATAAAAATGGTTTTGAAAATCCAAGCAAAATTCTACATATTGTTTTTGCTCGTTCACAATATATGAAAGACAGGAGCCTTTCAGTACCAAATCACAACTCGTTCCACCAATACACATTGAATGGATATTCCACCGATTCGAGTTCGTCGGGAGTTTGGGGCGTAATGAACGGGTGTAGTTGCTCCACCACGGCATTGAACTTGGTTTTAATGCTGTCGGGGATAGGCTCCACAGGGGGTGCATCCACCTTCAACGGATTGATTGGCTTACCTCCCATCCAAACCCTGAAATCAAGGTGCGGACCCGTCGAATGTCCCGTCGAACCCACATAACCAATCAGTTGCCCTTGCGTAACGTGGGTGCCGACATGGATGCCTTTTGCATACCCTTGTAGATGCAAATAACCTGTCGTGTAAGCCGAGTTATGCTTGATTTTGAGCATATAACCACCTCCTCGGTCGTATTTCTTTTCAATCACCACTCCGTCCCCGATACTCACCACCGGAGTCCCTGCTGGAGCCGCATAATCTACGCCCAAATGAGGCCGATAGACCTTGAAAATAGGGTGTTTACGAGCATACGAAAAATGCGAACTGATACGGCGATAGTTCAACGGGGCTTTGAGGAAGGACTTCTTGAGCGAATTGCCTTTCTCATCATAGTAGGAATGGAAATGCTCATCTTCGTAGTAGTACGCCTCAAACCACTTGCCACGATGATGAAAATTAGCCGCATGAATCCGTCCGATGCCGATAAAAGTACTATCTACATACTGCTCATCGTAGTACGCAAGCACTCGGTCGCCTTGCTGCAAACCAAAGAAGTCAATCGACCAAGCGTACACATCATACAGACTCAACGACAAAGTCGGTGGCAAACCCTCGTCCACAATCGCGTTCCATAAACTGCTGTGAATGGTGATGTCGGCTTGTCTCGTAGCGGTTGTAATGGGTTTTTCAAAGCGTTCGAAGCCGAGCGTGTCGCCCAAATGAATGATGTAGGCATCTTTGACGGTCGGCAAATAGATATAATAGCACAAAGTCGAGTCTTGGTAGAACGCCAAGTAGGTTTTGCCCTGATGGATGGTGTAAAACTCGCGATAATCCTTCTGTTTTTGGGTTAGTTCGACCATTTGCTGAGGCGTTGCACCTAACCGCAAAAAAATGGCTCCGAGCGTCTCGTTGCGTTGAACTTGGAAGGTATCAATGCGGAAAGAATCAATAGCGATATGGTTGTAATCGTAACGGATAGTGGGTTCTGTGGAGTGTTCTTCCTTTGTATGGCTGCCCGAAGAGGTACAAGCCCCAAGGATTACGATAAGGAAAATGAGCCAAAGATTCTTTTGCATAGTCGTTATTTTTTTTGTGGGTATTTTCTGAACCAAGAGGACAATTTAAGTCGCATCACGCCGAATAAGGCTTCTGAAAAGATTCCACCCGACATTTTGGAGGTTCCCAACACACGATTGGTAAACACGATGGGCACTTCGACAATTTTGAAGCCACATTGATAAGCTGTAAACTTCATTTCAATTTGGAAAGCATAGCCTTTGAAGCGGATTTTGTCGCGTTCGATGGTCTCCAAAACCTCTCGTTTGTAGCAAATGAAGCCAGCCGTGGTGTCGCAGATATTCACGCCCAACACAAAACGCACATATCGGCTCGCAAAGTAGGACAGTAAAACCCGACTCATCGGCCAATTTACTACGTTTATGCCCGACACATACCGACTACCGATTGCCACGTCCGCTTGCCCTTCCGCACACGCCTCGTAAAGTCGCAACAAATCGTTTGGATTGTGGCTAAAATCGGCATCCATCTCAAAAATATAATCGTATTTATGTTCAATAGCCCACGCAAACCCTGCTAAATACGCCGTTCCAAGCCCTTGTTTCCCTGCTCGCTCCACCAAAAAGAGCCGATTGGCATACTTTTCTTGCTGCAACTCTTTCACAATTTGTGCCGTCCCGTCGGGCGAATTATCGTCAATGATCAACACGTGAAACTCCAACGGCAGAGCCATCACAGCACCGATAATGTTGGCTATATTTTCTTTTTCGTTGTATGTGGGAATAATGACTAAACGTTCCATAGTTATATTATGTGTATTATTTCGTTATTCAAAATGTAAATTGGCGAAGGATTTAAGCGTTCCAATGCCTGGATGTGAATATCTTTCCCGTTTTGGATGCCGATACCAGCAAAGTAGTTTGCAACCGTATTTAAAGCCACTTTCGGGTCGTTATTTTCTTCGCTCAAGTGGCATAAAAAGATGTTCCGCATACCCGTATGATAGTTTGAACTCAACAACTGCCCGCACGTGTGGTTGCTCTGGTGCCCTTTGTCCGACAAAACCCGCTCTTTGAGGTAAATGGGATAGTTCCCGTTGAGCAAAATATCCTCGTCGTGGTTGGCTTCGATAACGATATGATTGGCTTGACGAATGAAGTTGGCAATGTTCTCGTTAGGGCTTCCGCAGTCGGTCAGGAGCATAAAATGCTGTTCGCCGTTGTCAATAAAAAAGCCCACGCACTGGGTCGCATCGTGGTCGACCTCAAACGAATTGATGTTCAAGCCCGCTAATTGCCACGGTTCACCAATCTTAAAATAGCGTTTGTTGGCACTAATTTTCTTATGCAAGCCGTGATTTTGTTCCATTCCTTCGTGAATCAAAGCGGTCGTATAAACGGGAATATGGAACCTATCGGCTAAGGTGCCTACAGAGCGGATATGGTCGGCGTGGTCATGCGTAACCAACAGGCCTGCGATTTGCGAGGGAGCGATGTGCATCTCGTGCAAACATCGGATAATAGTGCGTGAAGAGATACCTGCGTCAATCAAAATCCCTTTTGTACGGGTGCCTAAATAGTAGCAATTTCCACTGCTACCACTTGCAAAACAACGAAATATCAAATCTTCACTTCTATTCATATCAATTTGCGAAGGTAGCAATTATTTTTTTAATATCTTCAAAAAGTTCAGATATGTTTTTGCCCGCAGCATTGACCAACGTGAAATCTGCCATCGATTGTAACTGATTGTTTGATAATTGGTTACGTGTTTTTTTTATAACTAACGGAAGATGAGCGATTCGTTGCGAACAAGTGGTATAATCTCGGTGCAAGACGCGTCTAATGCGGGTCGTGTAAGGGGCAATAACTGCAACCACCTTATCGCATTTTTTGTCAATGCCACTTTCGTACAAAATCGCACTTTCAACAAAGCAAATTGGATGCTTTTTTTGCCACTCGGATAGTTGATTGATGACCGCAGGATGAACGATGGCGTTGATTTTGGGCAATAAATCGGGTTGATTGAAAATTTTTTGGGCAACGTATTGGGTTTGATAAACGCCTTGTTGAAACGCCGAATCGCCAAGTAAATCCATCAGTTGTTGCTGAATAGTCGAGTCGGTTGCAATCAGATTTTTAGCTTCGTCATCGCAGAAAAAGACAGGGAAATTATTTTTCAATAACTCCTTTGCCAACGTGGTTTTACCACTACCTATGCCACCCGTAATGCCGATTAACATATCAAAATTGGAAATAAATAAACGCCTGTTGATCGGATAAATAAAATTGATACACCAAGAAAATGATGACGATAGCGAGCGGAATTTTTGCCCACCACGGCAGCAGGACGAATTTTATCCGATACCATTGCTTAATTTTGGTGGGTAGCCAATGAATCAACATGCCGACAATGAAAAGCAAAAACACGATTCGATATTGCCACAAAACTTCTGGAATGACGGAACTATTCCACGATAAACTGATTTGTTGCACCATCGCTTTGGCGGTTTCCCAAGCCTCTGTGTTGGCGGTTTCGGGGTCGATATTGGAACTGGAGCGGAAGAAAAGACGCGTGAACGTGATAAAAACAAAGGTTTGTAAAATAGCCCACACTTTCGCCAAAAAACTCGAAAAATCAGTCGTAGCACCATTAAACGCCCAATGTAAATACCGAATGAGCGTACCAATCCAAATCACCACCACCCAAATGATAAACAAATTCAGAATCGGCAAATTAAATAGGAAAAAGGCCAAAATTAAGCCAATCACCACCAGCGAAACCAACCCCATACGCACATGCCACGACATATCTTTCCACCATTTATACACAATCATTCCGATGCCGTTTAAGCCACCCCAAATCATAAAATTCCACGAAGCACCGTGCCACAAACCACCCAACAACATGGTTATGAACGAGTTCAAATTGGCGTATATTTTTTTGTGTCGTTTGGGGTACAACAAAGCCACTAATAAGACGCTTGCACCGATGATGATAACGATTAAACCCATCAAAATAGAACCGCTTAAAATTACCCCCACAATCGCAATCAACGAAATCCAAAAATACGTTCCAAACGAAGCGTCTCGGTTGCCACCCAACGGAATATACAGATAGGTTTTCAGCCAACGCGACAGCGACATGTGCCACCTTCGCCAAAACTCTTGCGGGTTGCGGGCTTTGTAGGGCGAATCGAAGTTCTTGGGCAACTTAAAACCCATCAACAGAGCCAACCCAATCGCAATATCCGTGTAACCCGAAAAGTCAGCATAAACCTGCAACGAATAAACAAAAATCGCAAACAAATTCTCAAAACCCGAGAAAAGATGCGGATTAGCAAAGACGCGGTCCACCAAATTGATGGCTAAAAAGTCCGACAAGATGATTTTTTTTGCCAAACCATTCAAAATCCAAAACAGCGAGATGCCAATGATATGTTTATTGAGATGAAACGGCTTGTACAGCTGCGGAATGAACTCGGTTGCACGCACAATCGGACCTGCCACCAACTGCGGGAAAAACGACACATAGAAGCCAAAATCCAACAAATTATCCACCGTCTTAATGCGACCTTTATATACATCAACCGTGTAGGAAATGACTTGGAAGAGGAAAAAACTAATGCCCACCGGCAACAAAATCTGGTCAACCAAAAACTGTCCATTGTAGCTAAAACCGTTGCCGATATACGCAAAAACATCAAAAACACTCCACGAAGTCCCCAATAAATCGTTGAACAGATTGATGAAAAAATAGGCATATTTGAAGTAACACAACAGCCCCAAATCAATACAAACCGACAAAACAAGCCAAATTTTTGCCCGATGGGTGTGGCGTGTGCGAACAATCTGCCGTGCAATAAGCCAATCCGAAACCGTTACAAAAAGCAGTATGAGCAGAAAAATGCCCGAAGTTTTGTAATAGAAAAACCACGAAGCAAGTAGCAAAAAGACGTTGCGAAGATGCAGTTTTACGTGCTGTTTTTGGTGCAGTTGGCGATACGTGTGAGCCGATATTGGAAAATAGCAGATAAAAAGATAAATGAGGTATACCATCAAAAAGAACCCCCAGAAATACTTTTGCGTAAAGAGTAGGGGTTTATCGGCTGAAAATGAAAATATGTTGCACAACACATGCATCATTATTCTATTTGAATTTTATGTGCCATTGTCCATTGGTCATTGCGATTGAGAGAGGACGTTCGAACTCGCCAAAAATAAACACCCGATTGCAATTTTTCCAAACCTACATAATCTTTTGAATACAGAAAATCCTGCGGCGTTTCGGTCGAAAAAACGATATGTTCAAACGCTTCATCGGTTGCCACTTGGAACTGAAATATCACGGCTTTGGCACCGCTCCGCCACGAAAATTCAATGGGGAAACTTTCTTTACTATGGTTCTTTGGGGAAAGTAATTTGGTCTTTTTGAGCTTAGCATCGGCCGTATTAAAGACGCGAAAAGAGTACTCATTATCGTATTTATCCAGCACACTTACGGCAAATTTATGGCTATTATAGGAGATATGGTCGGGTAATTCAAAATAATTTTCATAGGCGATGCCAAGCAAAAATTTTGCCTGATTGAATAGTTTATGGACACTATTGGTCTCGTTTGCACTATAAAAATCCTCGTTTGGGATGGCGTAAAGGGCAAAATGTACCTCATTAAAGTTACCGTTAAAGTCCCAAAAAATAGTGTTGTCTCGAATGATTATATTTTCCACCATCGGCATCAACGTGGCAGGCTTCCAATTGATAGCGGGACAAAGAGCCGGATACGGGAAAACATAACTAAATTTTTCACGCAAACTATTGTCAAAAATCCAGCCTTTAGTGTTAAACAGAACCGACCCAGCCTGATTTTTGGGAACCGCTTGGCGATTTAATAAAGCCTCATTGGGCAATTCATTGATGGAATAAAGCCCGCTATTGTAGCGATAGACAGCCATGCTGGGATACATGCGAAGGTTATACGGCTCGCACACCTTCCCCCACCAACGGCACAAAGTCTCATAATCCTGCTCGCTCCCAATCCCCCAATACAACTGGGGTGAAATATAATCCACATACCCTCCTTTTATCCACGCAATCGGGTCGCAATAAATTTGCTTGTACATATCTGCCCCGTTCACGTTTGCGGGTAAGGTTAAGCCCTCGTTTTGTGCCACTCTGTCGTTCATCGTCCAAATCCCAAAAGGAGCCACTCCAAACACCACCCAAGGACAAACCGCTTGAATCGTGTCGTAAAGCGACTTGATCATTGTGTTCACATTATTCCGCCTCCAATCGTGGATAGTTATGCCTGCTGGCTTATACCGTTGTACCGATTTAGCATCTTGTGTAGTGGTTCCATCGTAGGAATAAAAGTAGTCATCCAAGATGATGCCGTCCACCCGATAATGGTTGATGATGTCTCCGACTATCTTTTTTATTTGTCGCTGAACGGCTGGATTGCCAGGGTCTAAAATGGTACACGTCTTATACTTTAAAAGCCAATCGGGATGCGTTCGGGCATAGTCATTCCGCAAATCGTCTCGGTGCTTCCAACCTTGTTGTAAGGCATAACGATACGGATTGATCCAACCATGACATGACAAACCCCGCTTATGACATTCTTCGATACAAAATTCGAGAGGGTCATAGCCTGGATTCACGCCACGCCCTTTATTGAGCCACGAAGACCACGGCTCGTATGCCGAATGATAAAAAGCATCACAGGCAGGCCGAATCTGAAAAAAAACAGCATTGAAGTTGAGACTTGCGACAGAATCTAAAATCTCACATAACTCCCGCTGCTGTTTTTTTATATCCGTTATTGAATCGGATGGCCAATCGGTGTTGAGTACTGTTGTGAGCCACGTTGCCCGCATTTCACGCTTGGGTGATTGTGCAAAAAGCAAACAGGTAAACAAAAGGCAAACAAGGACACAAGCCACACGATGAGCCAACCTTTCCATCTTTTATTCGTTACCTATCAATATGTTAACGACGAGTACTACTACTGCTTCCACGCGACGAACTGCTACTGGACGAACTGCTTCGCGAAGAACTTCCGCCAGATGAATAACTCCCACGTGATGATGAACCACTCGAGAAACTGCTTGACGAACTCGAAGTGCTTCTTGACGAACTACCCGTATAACTACGTGACGAGGTCGAACTGCTCCGCGAACTACTGCTGGACGAGTATGAAGGAGCAGAAGACGAACTCCGCGATGACGTAGAGTAGGAAGCCGAACGCGAAGGAGAGCTGGACGTACTATAACTTGAGCCACCGACTGAGCGTGTCGAAGAACTGGATACCGAACGCGATGAAGCAGCACTACTGCTGCCGCTCGAACGGGTTGTCGTATAGCTGGTGTTTGAACGATTAGAAGCCGTTGACACACTACGAGAAGGTGCACTCGTTGCACTGGCACTTCGACTGGAGGCCGTCGCACGCGAAGAACTCTCTACAGAACGACTCGAAGCCGTGTAGGAACTGCCGTAGGTTGTGCGAGGAGCCGCAGAACGAGTCGAGGCTGCACTACCCACCCTTGTCGTACTACCCGAATAAGCCGAACGATTAGTCGCTGCCGAACGGTTTGAAGCCGCACTACCTGTCGTACCACGAACGCTATATAAATCTCTTGCATTCGAGATGGAACGGCTTGTAGGAGTAGCATAACGAACCGAGCGAGATGCGAACGAACGGTCAGGATACCGCGTTACATAGTCCCTCCGAGAAGGAGACGCTGCACGCATCGAAACATAAGTCGGACGCGGTCTATATGCATAACAGTACGAGCAAAAGTGGTGATGATAGAGGAAATCATAACAACGACCGTAGAAAA
>JAEEGL014302066.1_pt1 | contig 40455 bp, 38 predicted proteins | sample 9134231 | NCBI WGS metagenome assembly JAEEGL01 (sample SAMN16246548, study PRJNA631951) | gut metagenome | biome: gut microbiome; feature: rumen; material: fiber-attached | host: Bos | place: Iran: Karaj | collected 2018-10
ATATTCTTTATATCAGACATAATATCGATTTCATTTACATTATCTCCGAGATTTATAATCTTTATATCATTTTCAAGAACAAGGATAATATAATTTTTTAAACAAAATTCTAGATCTATTATTTTTTGACTATATCTAATTGCAAATTTTGAATCCTTTTCTTTTATATCGTAAACATTAAGCTCGTAATCATTCCAAGAAATAATAAAGTTCTTATCTATTTCTACGTTATTTCCTAATACTTTTGTAAAAGCTTTATTAACTTCTTTTGAAATGTAAATATTATTATCTCCAAAAAGAACAAAATTATTATTTAAATATCCTATTCTTTTTATATCATCGGCAGGGAGGTCATATTCATAGTATGAGTCATCTAATACTTTTTCTTTTACGATTTTATTACCGTTAATGTAATAAATATTGTTATTAATAAAAATAATATCCTTATCAAAATTTTCTTTTACTATTTCTATATTTTTTGAATCGATATCGAAATAATAAAGTTTATCTTCAGATCTTAATAAAACTTTTGAATCATTATTTTTATTCCAATAAACGTTATCAATATTTTCTAAATAATTAGACAACTTTATCAAATCTGAAGCGCTAATTTTATTAATAACTGGAATTCTACTTATGTCTAATATGTATAACTCGTCATTAATATTTAGCAATAATCTTGTGTTATGTTGCGACCAAACAATATTTTTAATTTTATTTTCTGTTTTAAAAATATTGAATTCATTTTTACTTGCAACATTATATATATATAAAACGTTTTCTTTATTTAGATTGTCTTCTTTTGTATATGCAATATATTTATTATCTGATGAATAATATATATTTTCACCAAATTCGTTTGTAGGAGATAATTCTATATCTTTTAGAACAAGATCATAATTAACAAATGAAGTAATAGATGGCTCTATTTTAATTTGTTGCTCCCATTCTTGATATCCGTTTTTTATAATCTTTAAATTATAAACATCCGGATTTAATTGATTTATAATTGTTGGAGTTTTTTGCGATATTTTCTTATCATTTAGATATATATCTGCTTTTTGCGGATTTGTATTTATATACAAGCTCCCAGTTTTTACTAATCTAAAATGTTTGTAGTCTATCTTGTATCCACTGTAAACTACAAGTACCATTAATATTACTGTGAGCGCAAAAAGTGAAAATATAGCAAAAAATATTTTTCTTAATGTTTTATTCATAGTATTTGTTATTTTGTGTGTTAAAATATATAATAAATTAGCAAAAAAATCAACTTAAATATTTATGTTTATCAAATATAAAGTTATTTATTCCAATAGAAGATCAATCGCTATCGTAATAAACAAGGATGGCGAAGTTACAGTACGAGCTCCCAAGTCTATTTTTGTTAATAAAAAAACTATTGAAGATTTTGTTCAATCAAAAGAAAGTTGGATTATTAAGAATTTAGATAAAATTAATAAAAATAAAAAATCAGAAAAACCAAAGATTATAGACGGATTAACAGCTCAAGAATTAAAGCAAAAAAGAGAAGAAGCAAGGAATATTATTTCTGAAAGACTTAATAATTACGCAAAAAAATATAATTTTAAGTTTTTAAAATTTAGATTGTCTTCCGCAAAAACGAGATGGGGAAGTTGCAGCACGTCAGGCACTATTAGTATTAATTGGCATTTAATATTCGCTCCGATAGACATGCTCGACTATGTAATCGTTCATGAGCTTTGTCACACAAAACATCACAACCATTCAAAATTTTTCTGGAACGAAGTTGCAAAAATTATTCCGGATTATAAAGAACGCCGTAAATGGCTTAGAGATAACGGAAATTCATTACAATAAAAATCACGATTTCTCGTGATTTTTATTTTATATTTTATTTAATTCTAGTCTCTTTGTAATATTTACTTGTCTAACAAATTCTTCCATATGACTAACAAGTATAATAGCACCTTCAAAATCATTTATAGCTTCTGCAATAACTGGGATATGTCTGAAATTGATATGATTTGTAGGTTCGTCAAAGATTATAACCCCAGGTTCTTCTAATGTTAATTTTGCAAAAGTTAATAATCCTTTTTGACCTTCTGATAAATCGCCGATCATCTTTCCCATAAATTCACCAGTTAACAAAAATCCTGCTGCAATTGATCTCAAATCTTGTTCAGTCATTCCTTCTTGTAATGATTCCTTTAATGAATCAAACACTCTTTGATCATATTTTAGGTTAGAGAAGTCTTGAGTATAATATCCAATTTTTACATCTTTTCCGATTTCAATTCCAGGAACATCACCTGAAGCAATCTTTCTTAATAATGTTGTTTTACCCATACCATTTGGACCAGAAACAAGAAGTTTATCACCTTTATATAATTCTGTTGGTACAACTAATTTCTTTTCAACTACTTCATTGTTTTCCATTATTGAAAAGTTATCAATTTTTAATAGACAACCTCCAATGTTTTCTTGAGTAGGGATTATAAAATCTCTAATTGTTCTATCTTCTTTTCTAACATCAACCATAGAATTTTCAGCCTCTTCAGCTTCTTCTCTTAATTTCTTTGCAAGAGCACGAAGATTACCACCTTTATGAGCAAAGAAATTTGCTTTTTCTTTTCTATCTTTAATTTGTTTTATAAGACGAGCATTTTGCATTCTGTCTTTTTCTATTTTTTGTTTGATTTGTTCAACTACATCTAGATAGTTACCAACGTATTGTTCCATTGTCTTTGTGTGAACATCAAGGTAGATAACTCCATCTGTAAAAGCATTTAAGAAATCAGCATCATGAGAAATAACTAATACAGTTTTTTCATACATCAATAAAAATGTAATAAGACTTCCAATTCCATCTGCATCTAGGTTATTTGTAGGTTCATCAAGTAAAAGAATATCTGGATCTTGCATAAGAGAATAAGCGAGAAGAAGTCTAGCTTGTTGTCCGCCGGACATATCTTTTATTTGCTTTTCGATAGGTAATTGTAAATTTACAGCTTCTAATACTTCTTTTATTTTAACCATGTAGTTATACGGAATTTCATTTGTATAACTTCTTTTTAAATATTCTTCAATTGTTAAATCAAAATCTTTTTTATCAATTATTTGTTTTGCGATACCAATAGTAGAATCTTGATCAATATTAATCTTTCCAGATTTTGGTTTTAATTCTCCTGTAATAAGTTTAAAAATAGTGCTTTTTCCAGCGCCATTTTGTCCCATCAATGTTATTTTTGATCCTTTTCTAATAGAAAAACTAACTTCATTTAAAACGGGTTTCTTTTCTACGTATTCGAAATCAACATTATCAAAACGTAAAACTACATTATTATCCATTATTTTATTTTATATTAGTTAAATTTGTGAAGTTATAATATCATAATATAAGCTTTTTTTCAAATAAAAGCCTAATCTTACTTGAATTTTTTTAAAAAATATACTAAGATGCGGTAGCAAAAATGTATTTAGGAGGTATATTTTTATGGTTTATCTTGAAGTTCTTACTGTAAAAGATGAATCTGATCAGTATCTTTTTCCGATCACAAAAATATTAGAAAAGAAATCTTTTTGTGACGTCCGGGAAAAGTTAAAAAATTGGGACTATACAGATCTTAGTGATGGAAATAATATCGTCGAAAGATATAAATTTCATAATCAGTTAACTTTCTTAATTGAAACAGAATCCAAGATTCAGGCTTTCAATATAATAACTTATCTAAGACCTTATTAATGTTGGTTTGTAAAGTCGTTTTTATAAACGACTTTTTTACTTAATATTTATATATTCTACAGGAGGAGTGATATGTATAAATATTTTTATGTTGTTTTTAAAGATATAGAAAATCGTAACAAAACATGTCATGTCTGTTACCAAGAATGCGAAGTCACAAATATTTCAAAAGAAGAATATTATAAAAAAATGAAAAAAGCCGGGGTTGTTTTTACGGAAAAAAGCATTCTTCGTGACAACATCTCTATTGTTTGTACTAATTTCTTTTCTGATCATAATAGATATTTGGTTAAGTATATGACTTGCTCAATTTTTAAAGTTAATAGCAGGTTTTATAATAAACAGCACAAAAAAGCTATGTTTAGATTATTTAACTGGCTTTGTTGCGAGAAAGACGCTGTAAATATACATTTACCAGATATCGATCATCTCTATTAATTAAAAAGCCGTTGTAATAACGGCTTTTTTATTGACAAAATTATTAAAAAATGTTTGTATATAAGCCAAATGCAAAAGATTATAGGAGGAGATATAATGAATTTTGTAATTAATACAAAAAACTTACAAGAATTTGGGGAAATTGAAATTAAAAAAATCACCAAAAGATATTACATAAAACTTCTGAATAAATTTAAACCTCATCAGTTAAGTTATAAAAAGGTAACATATAATGACATTGAAATGTTTTTTCATTATGTTACTTATGATGATTCTGTTCAATATAGTCATCTTATTAGATGCGATAGTTACCCAATAGACGAAATTGTTCCTTGTATTTTAGATTATGTCAGACGCAGCGAAGATTTAAAAATATCTGCAGTATCGCTTCAAAAAAACGTAATCGAAAAAATACTTTATACAAAAGTAAGATTTGAAAGAACTACAGTAAAAATTGCTCCATTTATCTTAAACGAATTATTTAAAGTCGTAATAGATAAAAGACGCTTACTTAAAACTATACACGGAACATATTTTTATTAATTACAATAAGAGCTGTCTAAAAAACAGCTCTTTTATTTTTTAAAAATTATCTTATTTAACTTATTTTTCTTTCATATAAACAATTAAATAACAGGTTTTACGTTTATTTGTTTTTATTTTTTGATACAATAGATTCTAAATTAACGACAAACATTTTAATTCTTATGCCAGACAAACCTTTACTTCCACCCCAAAATTTAGACGCAGAAAAGAGTCTTCTTGGCGCTCTTCTTGTTGATAAAGATGCTATTACTGAAGTAGCTGATGTTGTTGATGCTCATGATTTTTATTCTTCTGCTAATGAACTTATTTTTTCTGCTATTGTTACTTTATATGAAAAAAGACAACCTACTGATATTGTAAATGTTATTAACGTTCTAGAAGAAAGAAAACAACTCGACCTTGTTGGCGGTAGATCTTATGTTATCGATCTTGCTGAAAAAAGTGTAACTTCTGCTCATTGTGTGTCTTATGCTCAAATCATTGCCAAAAAATCTACTCTTCGCAGACTTATAAAAGAATCTGCTGCTATCAATGAACTTGCTTACCATGAAGATCAAGAAGTTGAAACTATTCTTGATGAAGCTGAAAAGAAAATCTTTTCTGTTTCTAAACAATTAAAAACAGAAAATTTTGTTTCTTTAAAAAATGTTCTTGATGAATCTTTTGAAAGAATTGATAATCTTAGTCAAAACAAAGGACAATTACGTGGTATTGGCACTGGTTTTACAGAACTTGATAAAATGATTTCCGGTTTTCAAAAATCCGACCTTATTATTATCGCAGCCAGACCTTCTGTTGGTAAGACTTCTTTTGTTTTGGATCTCGTTAGAAATGCCGCTATTCAACATAAAGCAAAAGTTGCGTTATTTTCTCTTGAAATGAGTAAGGAACAGCTTACTGATAAACTTATTTCTGCAGAATCTAATGTTGATCTTTGGAAAATTAGAACAGGTAATCTTTCTGATCAGGTTAATGATAACGACTTCGAAAAAATCGGGATTGCTATCAATAAATTATCTGACGCCGATATCTTTATTGATGATTCTGGTGCTGCGAATATGATGCAAATCAGAACTAAATGCAGAAGATTAAAAACAGAACATGGGCTTGATATGATTGTTATCGACTATTTACAGCTTATTTCTGATGGTGGGTCAGGGGATAGAAACTATGAAATTTCTGTTATTTCTAGATTATTAAAACAACTTGCCAAGGAACTTGATGTTCCGGTTATTGCATTATCTCAGTTGTCTCGTGCGGTTGAAATGAATAAACCTGCTATTCCAAAACTTTCTCATTTGAGAGAATCTGGTTCTATCGAACAGGATGCCGATATTGTTATGTTTATTTATAGAAAATCTGCCGATAAGAACTATAGACCGGAAGAAATTATGCCTGATGAAAAGAATGTTGCTGAAATTCATATCGCAAAACACAGAAATGGTGCGTGTGGTATTGTTCCATTATATTTTGACGGAAACACTACTTCATTTAGAAATCTAGCTACAAATTATCAGTCAAATAATATTGATATTGGATAATTGTGCTATAATATAAATCAGGTTAAGAAATTAACCTGATCACTAACCAAAATTTGAGAAATTTATTTTTCTCTTTTTGGTAGAGAATATAAATCTTTGTATTTTCTGGCGAAAAGAGTAATTAAACTTTTGTAAATTATGTCTACTTTATATCGTAAATATCGTCCAAAATTATGGTCTGAAGTTTACGGACAAGAAGTTATTAAGAATACTTTAAAAAACGAGATTTTAAACGACAATCTCGCTCATGCTTATATTTTCGCTGGACCAAGAGGTATTGGTAAAACTACTATTGCTAGATTATTTGCAAAAACTTTAAATTGTAAAAATAGAAAAGCGGGTGAAATAGAACCATGTTGTGAGTGTGAATCTTGTCTTTCTATAAACAACGGAAGCAACATGAATGTTATTGAAATAGATGCTGCTTCAAATACTGGAATTGATGATGTTAGAGAACTTCGCAAACTTGTTAGAATCCCTCCAGAAACTGGATGTTATAAAGTTTTCATTATCGACGAAGTCCACATGCTTTCAAAAGCTGCTTTTAATGCGCTTTTAAAAACATTAGAAGAACCGCCTGAAAGAGTTATTTTTATCCTTGCTACAACAGAAATCAATAAAGTTCTAGACACTATTCTTTCAAGATGTCAGATTTTTAAATTCAAAAAAGCTACAAATACTGAGATAATTGATACATTAAAAAGTATTTGTCAAAAAGAGCAAATGGATATTGATGATGAAGTATTAAATAAAATTGCTCAAAAGGCTGCCGGTGGTTTTAGAGACGCAGAAAGTCTTCTTGGACAAATTATTTCGTCATCTGATAAACGTACTATAACAATAGGTGATGTAGATAATGTTATAAACAATATTAATCAAGATTATATTTTAAATTTTGTTAATTCACTTGTGAAGTCTGACACTAAAAGCTGTCTAGATATTATAAATACTGTTATAGAAAACCAAATTAATTTTGATGATTTCACATTAAATTTAATTGAAACTTTTAGAAAAATATTGATTTATAAATATAATCCAGACTGTATAGACAACTGGAAAAACTTAACAGAAGACGCTTCAAATACTATAAAATCTATTTCAAAAGAAATTGATTTTAATAAATTATCAAATATCATTAAAAAACTTATTCAAGTAAAACTCGATAGTAAAGATTGCGATATTATTCAACTACCACTTGAAATCGCTGTTGTTGAATTAAGTAATATCGAAGCAAACACAAAACAAATTCCAGAACAAAAATCGAACACAAAAGTTTCTGATTATAAAGTAACTAAAAAAGAAACTGCTACACCAGAAAAGGTAACTCAAGATACAAAAGTATCCCAACCTGTAACTTCAACTACCCGAAGTAATGATGACGTTTCTGTTTTTGATATTTTAGATGAAGAAGAGGAAAGACCTAAACTTTCTGATATCGTAGAAAAAAATGGTTTGTTAAATCATACTGATCCTAAAAAGAGAGCCGAAATGATGAAAAGATTTGGATTAACTAGTGATGGTAGTGTTAGTAAAGACAATAAAGCTGCAACACAAGAATCTGCGCCTACTGATAATATAGAAATCGGCTCCGACAACAACACAGCACAAACTACTCAAGAACCAGCACAAGAAGATGTTTCTGTTATGGATTTACTTAAAGATGAATTTATGGACAATTTAGAATAATAAAAAATAGCTAGTATTAGCTATTTTTTAATTGATTTAGTATGCTTTTTACGCCATTCTTCTATTAGTTTATGATTTCCAGAAACTAATACAGATGGCACTTTAAGAGAAACAACTTTATTATCTTTTCTATATTTAAAAACTTCTGGTTTTGTATATTGCGGATATTCTAGATCGTTATCATCATAAAAAGTATCTTGTTTGAAACTTTCTTCGTTATGTAATACACCTGGAAGTAATCTTGTTATAGAATCTACCATAATCATTGCGGGGATATTTCCGTTTGTTAAAACGTAATTTCCAATAGAAACTTTTTCATCAATAAACTTATCAATTCTAGAATCTATACCTTCATAATGACCACAAATCATAACAAGCTGATCGAGTTTTGCAAAATTATTAACCATTTTTTGATCAAGTTGTTTGCCAGTTGGAGTAAATAAGATAACTTTACTTTTTTTGGATTTTCTAATCTTTTTTAAAGTCTTATAAATAGGTTCGATCTTCATAAGCATTCCTGGGCCGCCACCATATGGAGTATCATCAACTGTTTTATGTTTATCAGTTGTATTATCGCGAATGTTATGAATATTTATTTTTATTTTTTTCTTCTCCTTAGCACGCTTTATTATGCTTTCATTAAAATATGAATCAAAAGCAGCAGGGAAGATTGTTAATATATCGAATTTCATGAAATTAAAAATACTTTTTCTATTTCTATATTATAGCAGTTTTTTATTTTAATAATAAATCTATATCAGAAAGTATTATGATATTTTTCATTTTACATATTTTAGCTAATTTCAGCTGATAAAAAATTGACTTATATTCAAAAATGTGCTATAATATAAATATAATTAAATAAAGGTTGGATGTAAGACTTCGACAAAATGTCTTACTATTAAAGTAGGAACGGAATAGTTCCTTGCGGTGTGAAAACCGAGAAAAAAGATTTAGTGTCTGTCCTCAGGGGAATTAAAATAGAGGATAGGCGATGGAGGAACTTATGAAAAAGTTCGCATTAATTGTTGGTTTGTTGGTTTCTATTGTTACGCTTTTTAGTTGTACAATTAGGATCGAGATTGTTGATCCTGATAACAACATGGCGGACGATTCTTCTTTTACTCCTATTGAAGAAGTAGAAGAAAAGAGAATTGCTACTGATAATGGCGATTCGACCGACACAGCTACCTCCAGTACATCTCCAGAAGATACTTCTTCGGAAAATAATCCTGAAGATGAAGTTTCAGAAGAAGAACTTAGAGCTCAGAAAACTGACTCTAATGGGTTCTATTGGGGAGACTTGTTCCCATGGTTTGACTACAACGCAGCAACCATGGAAGAACAAGAATCCTGTATTAAAGAAGTGCAGGAGCTTATAAAGGAGAATGGATATCCTCAAGAGGTGATCTATTCTATGTATGAAGATTATACAGCAGAAAAGATTTATCTCGACATCCTCTTCTTAAATTCATGGGGGGAAGCTGCAGTAAACCTCGATTATTATATCGACGGTAAATATATCGGCTATACAATGACCGATGGTTCAATGCAGCGTAAAATACGTGTTGACGTGACAGATATCTGTCGCTACCGAAACGTAGTTGTCTACTCATGGATAGTGGCACCTGATGGTTGGATTTCAATTGATAAAATCCAACTCAACTAATAATAACTAAGGTGTCTCAAAAGACGTCTCAAATCACGGGACGTCTTTTTAAATTTCTTTTTATTGTCTATCTTGAAAAAGTCTTAAAATATGCTATAATGATAGTATATTCTTAACCTTTATAGTGCTTTTATTATTACGCTCTAAGCCAAATAACATTGACTTAAATTTTAAAGTGTAATATAATATCAACATTATTTTAATAATTAATTATCCGATATTCATGTTAACTATCAGATTGCAAAGAAACGGAAAGAAAAGTCAACCTTCATATAGATTGATTATTTCAGAAAAATCTAAGGCTACAAATTCATCAGTTTTGGAGTATTTAGGTTATTATCAACCTGCAAGCAAAAATAAAACAATTAGTTTAAATAAAGAAAGAATCCAATATTGGATTTCAAAAGGTGCTCAAACATCAGATACAGTTAATAATTTACTTATCAAAGAAGGAGTTATCGAAGGAAAGAAAAAGAAAACTTTCTACATTCCAACAAAAGTAAAGAAAGCTAACACAGAAGCAGAAGAAAAGAAAAAAGCTGAAGAAGCTGCTGCAAAAGAAGCTGCCGCCGCAGCCGCTGCAACAGAAACAGCTGAACCTGCAGAAAACACTGAAGTTGCTACTGAGCCAGAAACACAAGCTTAAAAGTTTCGTAAATAGATTAGTGGAAGCTAAAAGTGATTTTTTAAAAGGTCGGCAATGAACCGTAATTAATCGCTTTCAGCTATACACTAATCTATTTTTAATTAATTAACCAAGTTTTTAGTTTTAACCTTTAAACAGCTAAAAACTATAAGGAACAAAAATATGTCAGAAAATAAAGACTTAGATTTCGTTGATTTTGTTGTTAAATCAATTGTACAACATCCAGAAGATATCAAATTAGAAAGAACAGTTGACGAAATGGGTGTATTAATTACATTAAACTTAAACCCAGAAGATATGGGTCAAATTATTGGAAGAAAAGGACAAACTGCTAGAGCTATTAGAACATTATTAAAAATCGTTGGAGCTAAAAACAATGCTAGAGTTAATTTAAAGATTGTTGAACCAGAAGGTTCTAGACCAAGATTCAATAATGATGAAGCTGAAGCTTCTACAGAAGGAATTGAAAACTTCTCAATATAATATTAAACAAAAAATACCGGTTCGCCGGTATTTTTTGTTTAATATTTTTTATAAATAAAAAACTCGCTTTATTAGAGCGAGCGTAACCTCCTTTTAGTCCTTTATTTTTAAGCATTACTCAGCCAAGACAGAGAGATAAAAAGCTAAATAACACTTATACTATAATTATAGCATATTTTAGCGATTTTTTCAAGAGTATAAAATTAAATAATATAAAACCGCCTAAATTAGGCGGTTTATTTTAGAATAAAGAAGCTTGTTTAGTCTTTAAAAGATAAGGAGGGATTTTATAAGCAGCAAATTCAGGATAAACACTCTTTCCATTTACAATTCTATGCATAGCTTCAGCTTCATATTTTGCACCATTTAATGCATTGTGAGGATCTGGTTCTCTTGGAAGCCCACAATATTCAAGAACTTTATTAAGCCCAAGACCGCTAGTACCGTACATCAAAGGAATTTCTATATTATTTGCAAGCATACTTAAATAGCAAGCTGTATGAACATCAACAGTTCTAAAACCAAATTGCCAATAAATGCCATATCTTTTACAAGATTGTTCTAGGAACCCGAAATCAAAACCTGCATTATGAGCAATAATTGTTTTATTAAAGAATCCTGAACACCAATTTAAAAACTCACGCATAACTTCTTCTAAAGTCTTTTTATTTGGATCTTTAATTTGATCAACAGTAAAACCGTTTACTCTCATTGCGTCTAATTCTATTTCAGCACCTTCAAAAATCTGACATTCTCTATAAAAAGTATTTGACGGATTTTCAAATTCAACAGCCCCGATACTAACAATACAATTTTTGTATGGATTAGATCCGGTTGTCTCAACATCAACAACTATCATAATAATTTAATTAAAAATTAACAAAACTATTATATTTTAAAAATGGTAAAAATACAATTTTAAAAAATAAAAAAATTGCCATAAAGCAATCGGTAGCCTTAAGGGGAATCGAACCCCTGTTGCCAGGATGAAAACCTGGAGTACTAACCACTATACGATAAGGCCATTAAACGTAAAGTTATTATAGCAGTAATTTTAAAAATATGCAAGATTCTTTAAAAACAAGCAAAAAATACTTTATTTTTATTGGTCTTTATTTCATTTTTATGGTAAAATTATTATACAAAATAATAAAAACAAACTTATGGAACTAGGAAATTTTAACAATATAGATAATAAAGAATCACTGCAAAATAATATCAATACACCAAAAGAAAATGTTGATATTATAAACAATTCTGAAAATATCGAAACAACAAATACGATAGAAACTCCATCAAACTCAATAAATGAAGATATAAATCATATAGATGAATCTGTAGATTCAACAAAAGAAATCGTAAACGAAAGTACTGAAGTAAATAATTCTAATACAAGCGCAAACAGTGATACATCTGATGATATTCAAACACCTTCTAACCAAGATGAAATCATTTCAAAGCAAATCGAAAAAGTTTTAATGAGTGATGGTTTATCAGAAATCTATGAATCATTAAATGATAGAGACAAAGAGAAATTTGATAAAGAAAAAGAAAAAGCCGCTACAAAAATAAAAGAGGCTTTAAAAAACGTTTCTAAAAATATTAAAAAAACAGTTCATACAATTTTAAAAGCTATTACTAAATTTATTAATTCTATTAAAGGTATTAATAATACAGCATACAAAGAAAAGCTTATTAAAATGAAAGTTGAAAAAATATTGGATGAAAATGAAGAAACAAAACATTTAAACGATTTTTAATTACTTATAATCTAAAAAAATGATTTTTCAAATAATAAATTCTATATTGAATTTTATTAAAAACGGCTACACTTTATTAAACAATAATATTCCTCATTTTAAGTTATTTTTAATAATAGGCGCTTTTTTAATTATTATTTTTTTTGTAATTAGAGAATTACAAAACTTTCTTCGATTTATTAATAAAACATTTGGACAATTTAAAACAAAAACATATAGGGTTGTTATTCCAAAAAATATAAAGGACGATGATCCAAATGCAAAAAGAGATATAAAAACTATTATCGCTAGTTTTGAATCTTTTTTTTATAACATGGCCGGAATTGATCCAGATATAAAAAAAGGTTTTTTTGCTGATACAAAAAATTATATTCATCCAAGACAAGATCATTTTGCAATGGAAATAATCAATGATAATGATGATCTTATTAGTTTTTATTTCACGGTTCCTATTAAACTTAATGATTTATTAAAACAACAATTAAACGGTGTCTGGCCAGATGCTTTTATTGAAGAAGTTGGTGATTATAATATTTTTACACCAAATAACACTTCTATTGCTGCAACCTTAAAATTAAAAAAATTATACGCATTACCAATTCTTACTTATCAAAAATTTGAAAATGATCCATTAGATATTTTATTAAATGCTTTAAGTAAGTTTACTAATGGAGATAATGTTGTTGTTCAAATTTTAGCAAGATCTTCAGAATCTAAATGGAGAGCTACAAGCGATAAAGTAATATCTTATCTTAATAAAGGAGAAAAAATTAACTCCGCTATTAAAAAAGCAGAAACTCCAAATTTTGCTCTTGCTAAAATCGGTAGAGCTATTGCCAACTTTATAACATTAGCAAACGGTGGAGATCTTAAAAAAGACGAATTAAAAACTTCTCAAGACATAGAAGTTGCTGAAAAAATTAAAGAAAAGATGTCGAAGCCAGGAATGGATGTTAATATTAGAATTTTGGTTACAAGTAAAGAAAAAGATAAACGCTATATAAAAAGAAAACTTCAAAACATCCTAGATTGTTTTTATCAATACAATGATTTTAATTTATTGAACGGTTTTGAAGCTAGGATAGTAAAAAGTACATCTGAACAAAATCATTTAATTAAAAAGATTATCTTTAGAAATTTTGATGAAGATAATACAAATAAAATGATTTTAAACTCAGAAGAATTGATAACTATATTCCATTTACCGTTACCAACTTCTGATGTTGCAAATATAAGATGGTTACTTGCAAGAACAGCTCCAGCTACATTCAAATGCGTTGCGCCAGAAAAAGGTATAACTATTGGATATAACGAATACAGAGGAGAGAAACAAGATATTGTTGTTTCAAACGAAGATAGAATGAGACACATGTATATTATTGGTAAATCTGGTACTGGTAAAACAAATATCTTAAAAGATATGGCAATCCAAGACGCTATAAACGGTAATGGTTTTTGTATTATTGATCCTCATGGGGACTTTGCAGAAAATGTACTTTCTTATATTCCAAAGGAAAGAGCGGAAGATGTTATATATTTTGATCCATCAGATCTTGAAAGACCTATTGGTTTAAATCTTTACGAATTTGATACAACTCGTCCAGAGCAAAAAACATTGGTTGTAAATCAATTTATAGAAATGCTTTATACAATGTATGATAAAGAGCAAATTGGTGGGCCGATGTTTGAATATTATACAAAGAACGCTTTGCTTCTTAATATGGAAGATCCTGAGTCTGGAAACACAATGATCGAAATTCCAAAAGTTATGGCACAAGATGATTTCAGACATATGAAACTTGATAGATGTAAAGATCCTATCGTTAAAGATTTCTGGATTAAAGAAGCTGAAAAAGCTGGAGGAGATGCTTCACTTGCCAATATTGTGCCTTATATCACAAGTAAGTTGAATCAATTCATTGTTAATGAATTCATGAGAAATATTATTGGTCAGCAAAAAAGTACTATCGATTTTGCAGAGATTATGAATACAAAGAAAATTTTAATTTGTAATTTCTCAAAAGGTAAGATAGGCGATATGAATTCTCAGTTACTTGGATTGATTGTTGTTGGAAGAATTCTTATCTCTGCGCTTGAAAGAGCAGCTTTACCAAACGATAAAAGATATCCTTTCTTCTTATATATCGATGAGTGTCAAAACTTCTTAACACCAGCTATTACAACTATTTTAGCCGAAGCTCGTAAATACGGACTTGGTCTTGTTCTTGCTAATCAGTTTATTACTCAGCTTGTAAAAGGTAACGATACAACTATTAAAGATGGTATATTTGGTAATGCTGGTACAATTTCAGCTTATCGTATAAGTACAGAAGATGCTGAATTTATGGAAAAAATCATGGAACCTACATTCAGTAGATCAGACCTTGAAAATTCTCCAAGCGGTATTGCTTGTTGTAAGACATTGGTTAACAACACAGCTACAAAACCATTTACTTTGACAGCTAGAAAATATTGGGAACTTTATGGTGATCCAAATTCTCCAAAATTACTTGAAAAAGCAAATTATATTAAAGAGTTATCAAGATTAAAATACGGAAGATCAAAGGATGAAGTTAATAAAGAAATCATGCAAAGATTAGGTTTTGGTGGATTAAATGATAAAGAGCAATTAGAAAATGAATTAAGTAAGCTTTTTGGTGAATAATTAAATATTGACTAAAATTAAATAAACTTGTAAAATATTACAACTAATTAAGTAATATTTGCTTAATTTTAAAAAATATGGTAAATAATAGTTTTGATGACGTTGCTTTACAATTAATAAAGTCATCTGCTGTTTGTCCTATGTGTCACGGAGGTCGCTCAAACAAAAAAGTTCAAAGCATTTCCGCACAAATCATAGAAAAAACAGAAGATAAAGGCATTTTCTATTTAAAATGCAATAATTGCAAAGCTTCAATGATTTCAGTAATTTCTACTTCAGAAAATGCTGGTAACGCTATTGTTTTTATGACAGATCTCAAACCAGAAGAAATCTCTAAATTCAGAAAACAAGAGCCTATAAACATAAACGACGTTAAAGAAATAAAAAATAATAAATAATAAGTTAATCTATACATATGTCAGATACACAAAAAGTTTTCACACTTACATGCCAATCTAGAGAAACAAGTAGAGAAGCAAACGAATCTTTAAAGAAAGAAAATAAAATACCAGCAGTTGTTTATGGTAAAGATTTTTCTAATTTAAATATTTCTGTAAAATTAGCAGACTTCGAAAGAGTTTATGCTGAAGCTAAAAAAAGTTCTTTTATCGATTTAACTATCGATGAAAAAGATACTATCAAAGTATTATGTTATGATTTCCAAGCTGATTATACAGGTAAAATCATTCATGCTGATTTCTATAAAGTAAACGAAAACGAAGAACTTACAGTAGAAGTTTCTCTTAACTTTGTTAACGAAGCTCCTGCAAAGAAATTAGGATACAATGTTTTATTACAAACAGAAACTATCAAAGTTAAATGTTTACCAAAAGATCTTGTTTCATCTATTGATGTTGATCTTTCTGGTTTATCAGAATTAGAACAAACAATTAAGATTTCTGATTTAGTATTACCAGCTGGAATTACAGTATTAAATCACGCTGATGAAATCGTTGCTGTAGTTAAAGAAGCTGTTGAAATCGATACAAAACTTGATAATACTGATGAAAACGTAGCTTCTCAACAAGCTGCTGAAGCCGCTGAAAAAGAAGCTGCAGCTGAAGAAAAAGCTACTGAAGAAAAGACTGAAGAAGCTAAATAATACAAGTATAATAATTTATTTTAGTAAGATGAATGAGAATGAAGAAATTCTAGAAAACAGCCAAAACGACGAAACTGAAACTCAAAATTCTACTAACCAAACAGAATCAGATAGCGATACTTCGTTATCTGATTCTGTTGTTAAAAGCGAAGAAAATACAGATTCTAAATCTAGTTCAACAGTTTTTACTGAAGTTAAAAGCGAACCAGATAATATTCAAACAGAAGACGCTATAGCTACTACAAGTTTTCAAGACATTAATAGTAGCTACACAAATGTTAATACAGAAAATTCGCCAATATTAGACAAAAAAGAATCAAAAGTTTCAAAAATTTTCAAAAATAAATGGTTCTATATTTTTCTAGCTTTAGCAATTTCATTGACTATACTTTTAATTGTATTGCTAAAAATTTCTAAAGATAATAAAGAGAATATTCCATCTAGTTCTGAGAATATTTCAGAATCTTCTGAATCAGAAAACAATACACAAGAACAAGAATCTGTTATCGATTCTAATTTAAGAAAAAGAAAAATTGATGGAGTTCTTGTTGATGAATCAGAATCAAATATTTGGCCATATGCCATCGTTATTGAAAACAGTACAGACGCAAGACCTTTATCAGGCGTTAATGAAGCAAACATTTGCTATGAAGTACTTGTAGAAGGAAGTATTACAAGATTTATCTGTATTTATGCTGATGGTAAAAATGTAACAAAAATTGGACCAGTTAGATCAGCTAGACCTTATTTTGGCGATATAGCAGATGAATATAACGGACTATTTGTTCATTTTGGTGGAAGTTCTGAAGCTCTAGAAAGAATACAAAAAGGCTATTACAACATAGTTAATATGGATGGAATACCTTATGATGGAATTTATTTCTGGAGAGATAGATCTAGAAATGCACCACATAACGCATATATTTCAACAGATCTTATCAAACAATTCTTAACTAGAATTAAAGAAGCTGATAATATCGGTAATTATCCAGAATGGAGCTATACAGATAAAAATATTTCTGAAATTTATTCAAATACAACTACTGCAAATACTATTGATATAAAATATAGCGATACAACTTCTGTTTATAACGTAATATGGAAGTATGATTCTGAAAAAGATTTATACACAAGATATTATGAAGGCGGTAAAATTGATAAAGATGCAAATGGTGTAGAAATTACAGCAAAAAATATCATTATTCAATTTACTACAACAAACGTTATAGATGCTCAATTAAGAAAAAGTATCAATTTGACAGAAGGCGGAAAAGCTATTATTATAGAGAATGGTCATTCTATTGAAGGTTATTGGAAAAAGAATAACTTAACAAATAGAACAAAGTTTTACACGACTATAAACGGTGTAGAAAAGGAAATCGAGTTTAATCCAGGTAAGACATGGGTGAATATCGTTCCAAAAGATTATAAAGTAAACATTGATTAATATGCAAAAAGATTTACAACCTCAATATTTTGAAGATACAACTATAACATGTGCATGCGGAAACGTTATTCATGTTGGTTCAACTAAAGAAAATCAAACTACTGATATTTGTTCAAAATGTCATCCATTCTTTACTGGAAAGAGCGTAATTGTTGACTCTGCTGGTAGAGTAGATGCATTCAAGAGTAAAGTAGCTGCAGGAAATGCTAACTATGCTAAAGAAAAGAAAGCTAAATTAGCTGCTAAAAAAGCTGCAAAACAAGCTAAAGGAATTAAAGTTGAAGAAGGTAAATAAAATTAACTTTCAATTAAAAAACCGTCTAGTATAGACGGTTTTTTGTTTTCAAAAATATGTTTTACTATAAAAAACAGAAATTTTGCTATTTTTAACATTGAATTATACTTGACTTTTTCTCGATTTTGTGCTTATGTATAAAATACTGGAGGATATATGGATATTTTTACAAATCCTATTATTATTATTGCAGGCCTCATTTGGGGTGTTGGTTTTATCTGTGAATTTACTTCAATTATATTGTGCCGCTTTGATAAAGTAAGAGCACAGAAGAAATTTCACAATATATATAATGTTCTAAAATTCTGCACAAAATTATTTCTGGCAGTAACAATGGTATTACTATTCTTTGTTAATGCAATAAAGAAACCTGAAATAATTCTTGTACTGATAATTGTTGTGGCGCTAATTGCCGCAGTCTACATCCTTATAGAAAAAATTCTAAAGAAGAAGTAGACAAAAAAAATAAAAGACACGATTAAATCATATCGTGTCTTTTTTAATTTGCTTTTTAACGCGTTTAATTTCTTTTTTAAGCTCGTTTATATCATTTATTGAAATTAATCTTGCTCGAACAGCAGAAGCGTCTGAAAAGTTATTTATATAAGTTCTATAGAACTTTTTTAAACAAATCATATTTTTGCTTCCATGCCATTCTTTTTCGAATAATTTTATATGATATTCAAGTAATTTTATTCTGTCATTTATCGATATATTATTTTGATCTACCTTACTATTAAAAATCCATGGATTCGACATTACAGCACGAGCTATCATAACTCCATCTAGATTATATTTATCACATAATTCAACACCTTGATTGTATGAAGTTATATCACCATTACCAAAAATCATTATATTTTTATCAATCTTATCACGCATTTCTGTAATTTTCCCGAATTCTTCAAAGTGGCAGGGAACACGTGTTAATTCAGAAACAGTTCTTCCATGAATTGTTAAATATTTTACTTCACAATCTTTCATTAAAAAACCAATCCAATCTTCTAATTGAATTTCACTAAAACCTAATCTTGTTTTTACACTAACGGGGATTTTGCCATCTACACCGTCTCGAACAGCTTCTATAATTTGTTTTGCAAATTGCGGATTCTTAATAAGAGCGGAACAATTTCCATTTTTTACGACATTTTTTACAGGGCAACCCATATTAATATCAATTCCATCAAATCCTAGGTCTACTATAAGTTTTGCAGTTTCGTAATAATTTTTTAAAGTTTTACCCCAAACTTGAGCTACTATTGGTTTTTCTTTTTTTTGATATCTTAATCTTTCTATAACTTTTGCTTGTCCAATAGATTGAACTCCGTCACAATTTGTAAATTCAGTAAAAAATACATCTGGTCTCCCACATTTCATAACAACTCTTCTAAACACTGTATCAGTAACGTCTTCCATAGGTGCAAGAGAGAATATTGGATGATTATTTTTTGATTTTAATTCGTTCCAAAATGACATATTTTTAATTTTTATTGATTATATCATATTTTCTACCGATTTCCAGTTGTAACCTTATCTAAAAAACGTCGTTATGTTATAATGTAAGTAGTAAAAAATAATTCTTCTTACATATGTTTAACGATATTGATTTAGTAAAGCAATGTCAAAAAGGGGAACTCGATGCTTTTGCTGATGTCTATGATATGTATGCCGAAAAAATTTATAATTTTATTTATTTTCGTGTATCACATAGAGAAACAGCAGAAGATTTGACTAGTCTTGTATTTACTAAAGCTTTAGAAAATATAAATAATTTCAATCTAGAATTGGGATATTTTTCTGCGTGGTTATATAGAATCGCGAGAAACACTATCATTGATTTTTACAGAACAAAAAAGGTTAATCAAGATCTAGACGATGATATTGTCGATGATGACAATCTTGAATACAACATTGATATAAAATGTAGTCTAGAAAATGTTAAAAAACAAATAAATAAATTATCTAGAGAACAAAAAGATATTCTAGTTATGAGAATTTGGGATGGTTTATCTTATGAAGAAATTTCAAAAATAGTAGGTAAAAGCGAAGCTAATTGTAAAGTTATAACATCGAGAGCTTTAGCTGCTATAAGAAAACAATCTACAATGACTTTCTTATTATTAATTTGTTTACAAATCTTATCTAATATTAAAAAATAACTATGAAAAACAATCAAATAGAAGAAGTATTATTTGATTTATATTTGATAGACGATAGTTTAAAAGAATATGAAGAAGATTTAAAAGACATCATTCAAGATATTTATCATTCAAAACCAAGCACTGAATTTAATGATGCTTTTAAAGAAGACTTAAGAAATCAAATATTACTTAAAATACAAGCTAAAAAACGTGATAATCTAAACAAGAGAATTACACTTTCAGAAGATTTACCAAACGAATCAGGTTTCATGATCTTTATGAAAAAATTAAGCGTAATTTTAAATACTGTTTCTATAACTTGTGCTGTAGTACTTGTTGCTGGATACTTCTTATTACTTAACGATAAAATTTCTATTGGCGGATTTAAAGCTACTCCGCTTAAAGAAACTAGCATTGCAAAGTTCTTTAATCGTAATTCAGACGAACAACCTAAAATGTTAAAGACAGAAACTAATACTTTAACTAAATCTGGTATTAATATTAAGCAAGTAGAAAACAATGCCTTCGGTAAAATAATGCTCGCACAAGGAATTCCTGCAAATGTAAAAACTTATTCCGTAATAACAGAAGGAGCTGAAAGTGATTATAGTGATGTTACTATTATTAACAATTCCGTAGAAGTTACAACAAACAATACCGAAGATAAAACACAAGAAATAATAAACGATACTATATCTACAACCGAAACAGAAACTCCAACTTTCTATGTTTATAATTACGCAGATTCTATTGATAATTTAAACTATAACGATACTAACCTTAATGTATTAAGAAGAGTAAATGATGAAACTGTTGATAATATTTATGGAATCAATATAAACAATCCAAGTTTTACTGATATAGAAAAGTTTGATAGTGCTATAAGAACTATAACTAATGACGGATATGTTGTTTCTTATAATTTCAAATTCGGAGAATTAAATATAGAACCAAATCCTGATTATGTTATAAACGCTCCAATAAATACTACAGGAAACGACTTTAATTTAAACGCTTTAAAAAAAGATATTATTGAAGCAGCTAATAAGTTTGTAAATAACTTAGGATTAGATTTATCAGCTTACGGAGAACCGATATTAAAAGATAATTGGGAAATATATTCTAGTGATACAGAAGTTTTATATCCTTTGATAATAAATAATAAAAACGTTTATGATCAATTCTACGGAGATAGAATTGGTATGAGGGTTTATGTAAATCCATCAACATTACGTGTTAGTTATTTAAACGGTTATACAACTCAAAATTATGAATCTTCTGTTTATGAATTAGAACATAATACGGCTACATTATTAAGAGAAATTGAATTCGAAAGTGAAGATGTTAGTTATCCTAGCTCTTATAAAAAAGAAGAAATAAAAGTTGATAATCTAGAAATCTGTTATAGCGTTGTTAATTCTGGAGATCAAACTTTATTAGTTCCATCATTTATACTTGATGTAGAAGATAATAATTTTGGCTTAGGTAAGCAAAAATTAGTTATTCCATTAACAAAAGATTCATATACTGCTGATGAAGTAGAAAATACAGCAACATCCGTAGAAAACTAGAATCTTAAAAAGAAAAGGTATTACACCTTTTCTTTTTTTATGTTAATATTGTTTTTATGAAGGTATCAATAAACATAATAATTTACAACGGCCTTAAATATATAAAACCTTGTATTGATTCTATACTAAATCAAACTTTTAAAGATTTTGAAATTAATATTCTCGATAATAATTCAAGTGATAATTCTGTAAATTTTATAAAAGAAAATTATCCGAATATTAATTTAATAGAAAGCAAAGAAAATCTTGGGTTTGCAGCAGGGCATAATAAAATGATCGAAATTAACAATTCCGAATATGTTTTAGTTACAAATCAAGATATTATCCTAGAACCCGATTTTTTAGAAAAGATAGTTAATTTTATGGATGATAATCCTGAATACGGTAGTTGTTGCGGTAAATTATTAAAATCAAAATATAACGGCCAAGTTTTTGAAAAGACAAATATTATCGATTGTATTGGATTAGGTAAAACAAATAGATGTAGATTTTTTAATATTGGAGAAGGAGAAACGGATAGCGGACAATATAATTCTGATTTTCAAATTTTTGGTGTAAGCGGAGCGTTAGCTCTTTATAGAAGATCTGCATTAGAAAACGTAAAAGATAAATACGAATATTTTGATAATAGATTTTTTATGTATAAAGAAGATATTGATTTAGCTTGGAGATTAAATAACAAAAATTACAAAACAAAATATTTGTTCGATGCAGTTGCTTATCATGAAAGAGGTTATAGTGGAGATTCTAATAAAAATACTATTGATACAATAAGAAGAAAGAATAAAGATAACGAATTTTTGGCGTATTTATCATACAGAAACCATTTATTAATGTTACATAAAAATACAAAAATTAACCTTAATATTTTTATTGAAGAATTTATTAAGTTTATTTATTATTTTATTTTTAAAAACAAGGTTCTTATAAAGGCGTGGAGAGAGTATAAAAAATTAAAAAATATATAGCTTTTAGTTTTTTTATATGTTATTATTTTTATATAATTTTATTTTATGAAAGTTGCATTAGTTCACGATCAATTAAATCAATTTGGCGGGGCAGAAAGAGTTTTGCTTGCTTTATCAGAGATATTTCCAGAAGCTCCAATTTATACTCTTATTTATGACGAGAAAAAAATAGGAGATGCTTTTAAAGGAAAAGATATTAGAACTTCTTTTATACAAAGAATGCCTCTTGGAATTGGAAAAAGATTTTTTAAATTCTTTTTAACTTTAATGCCACAAGCTATTGAGACTTTTGATTTAAGTGATTTTGATGTTGTTATTTCATCTTCTTCTGCGCTATGCAAAGGTGTAATAACAAAGACAAATACTAAACATATTTGCTATTGTCATACTCCCACAAGATATTTATGGGACGATACTCATTCATATGTTGCTGATCTCAACCTCCCAAAGAGTTTTAAAATTTTTGTTCGTTCAAAATTATCAAAATTAAGACAATGGGATTATCTTGCTAGTCAGCGTGTTGATGAATATATTGCAAATTCTGATTTTGTAAAAAAGAGAATTAAAAAATTTTATAAAAAAGACAGTGTAGTTATTTATCCGCCAGTTGATGAATACAAATTTGCGCCAGTTAAAAAAGAAGAATTAGGAGATTATTTTTTAATCGTATCAAGATTACGTCCATATAAAAAAGTTGATTTAGCAATACAAGCTTTTAACGAGTTAAATGAAAAATACGATAATAAATACAAACTTAAAATTATAGGGACTGGAAGTTATGAATATGAACTTAAAAAATCTGTACTTGGCGATAATATAGAATTTCTTGGCTTTAAAAATGATTCTGAAAAAGATTATTATTTATCAAGATGTCTTGCTTTTATAAATCCTCAAGAAGAAGACTTCGGAATAACTCCAGTAGAAGCTATGATGGCAGGAAGACCAGTTATTGCGTACAGAAAAGGTGGCGCAATAGAAACTGTAGCAGAAAATAAAACAGGAATATTCTTTAATAATCAAACTGTTGAAGATCTAAAAAATGCTATCATAAGTTTTAATAGCGATAATTTTAATCCAATAGAAATTCAAAACTACGCAAAACAATTTAGTAAAGAAGAATTCAAAAGAAAAATAAAAGAAATTGTAGATAAAAAAGAATAGACGAGATCTATTCTTTTTTATTGACTTATTAGCTAATTTTTAATAAAATATTTCTTACAAAAATATTTTTGGAGGCCACTATGGAAATAGAAATCAAAGCAATTATTACAGAAGGAGAATTTAAAAAAGCTCTTCAAACAGCAAACAAATTTTCTCCATCTCGTAAATTTACAAAAATTGATAGATATTTTTCTAAATACGAAACTATAGAAGAATCTGTCAAAAACAAAGAAAATACTATCCGGATAAGAACTGAATCTGATAAATCATATTTCACTGTAAAATATAAAAACTTAACAGATACAGGTGAAATAAATTCTGAACAAGAAACAGAAGTTAGTAATGCAGAAGTCATTGAAAGTTTCTTATTATCGACAGGATACAACGAAGTATTTTCTAAAGTAAAAGATTCAAATTCTTTTTATAAAACCGTAAAAATCGCCGGCAATAATAGAAACACTATTGTGCTGCATTGCGAAATCGAGATTGTAAATTACAATATTTATGCAATCGAAATTGAATGCATTCGAAACAGTTCTGATGATTTTGAAAAAATTCATGAAACAGAAATTGAATTTCTTAAAACTCTTGGAATATCAAGAGAAAAAATCGACAACCGTCCTTGGATGCAAATTATAAAAGAACGTAAAGAATCTTAACGAGGAAAACCTCAAAAAGACGCTAATCTAGCGTCTTTTTATTTTATTGAAAATGTTGTTTTATTATGTTAATTTGATTCTATGAAAATTTGTATTGATATCAGAACATTAATAGACAAACAATACTCTGGTATTGGAATTTATACCTTGAATTTACTTTCAAATCTTTTTGAAATTGATAAAACAAATGAATACAAACTTTTTTACAATTCATTAAATAATAGATTTGTTAAAAAATATTATCCAAATGTAACTTATTATGATTTTCGTATATCAAATAAAATATTTAATCTAAAATCATTTCTTCTACATAAGCCAGAAATGACGAAATTAGTAGGGGATTATGATATATTTTTTACTCCTAATATAAACTTCTTATCTTTTTCTAAAAAAGATAAATCAAAAAAAATAATTACAGTTCACGATATTTCATTTAAATTATTTCCTGAATTTTTCTCAAAAAAAGGAAAGATGTGGCATAAATTAACTAAACCAGAAAAACTTTTTAAAAATTTTGATCATATTATTACAGTTTCTAACAATACAAAAAACGATCTCGTAAAATATTATTCGATAGATCCAAATAAAATTACAGTGATTCATCTTGGAGTTAATGCACCAGATAATACGATTCAAAGAATTATTCCTGAAGATTACTTGTTATACATTGGAACTATTGAACCTAGAAAAAATATAGAGGGAATTATTAAATCTTTTGAAGATTTTTGCACGGAGAATAATATTAAAAATTTAAAACTTGTTCTCGCTGGTAAAGATGGTTGGAATAATAAATATATTTATAAATTAATTGATAAATCTCCGCTAAAAGAGAATATTATAGTTAAAAATTACGTTAGTCAGGAAGATAAAAATTCCTTATATAAATACGCAAAAATATTTCTTTTCCCGTCATTTTATGAAGGCTTTGGAATTCCTATTATTGAATCACAATCATACGGAGTTCCGGTTATAACGAGTGGAAATTCATCAATGCTTGAAGTTGCAGGTGATTCAGCCGTTTGTGTTAATCCGTATAATACAAACGAAATAAAGGAAGCTATAAAAAATCTTTATTTTGATAAAAACTTGTATGAATATTATAAAAATAAGTCTTTAGAAAATAGTAAAAAATATTCCTGGAAGGTAACAGCCGAAGAAACTTTAAATTTATTTAATAAGCTAGCAAAATAATTATTCACAATTGAAATATACAATATAACGTAGTAATATCATTGTGCTATAATGTATTTATCTAATTAACCAAATATAGATATGTCAAAACTTACAGAAAAACAAAAGACAGTAGCTGGGATAACTGGTATATGCCTATTAGCTGTTTTTACAATATTAACAACAATTCCAAACGGACCAGATTGGTTTGGTAGAGAAACAAAATTACATCTTGGATTAGATTTACAAGGTGGAACTAGTTTAACTTATCAAGCAGATACAAGCAGTATTAAAGAAGAAGATAAACAATCTGCTATTGAAGGAGTTAAAGATGTTATCGAAAAAAGAGTTAACACTTTTGGTGTGTCAGAACCAGTTGTTAGAACAAGTAAAGTTGGAAATGATTATAGAGTAAATATTGAATTACCAGGAGTTACAGATACAGCAAAAGCTATTCAAATGATTGGAGAAACTCCATTACTTGAATTCAAAACTTACAATAAAGATGTTTCTGAAACTTTAACAGACGAACAAAAAGCTACAATCGAATCTTATAATAAAGAAGCTAAATCTAAAGCTGAATCATTAAGAGATGAAATTAAAAACGGAGCTGATTTTGATGAAATTGCAAAATTAAATTCTGAAGATTCTACAACAAAAGACGTTGGTGGAGATATGGGATTTATTTCTGAAGATAGTTATCATTCAGAACTTTTCAAAGAAGCATCTACAATGCAAGATGGATGGTTTTCTTGGAATGTTATAGAAACTTCTGAAGGTTATAATTTAATTAAGAGAGTTTCTGAAAGAGTAGGAGAAAAACAATTAAACGCTTCTCATTTATTAATTTGTTATAAAGGAGCTACTGGTTGTGAAAAAGAAACTTCAAAAGAAGAAGCTTTATCAAAAATCCAATCTTTAAGATCTGAAATTCTTAAAGCTTCTGATATAGAAAAAGCTTTCACAGAATCTGTAAAAGCAAATTCTACAGAACCTAACGCATCTGAAACAGGTGGCGAATTAGGTTGGTTTGGTAAAGGTGAATTAGTTCCTGCTTTTGAAAATGTTGTTTTCTCAATGAATAATAAAGAAGTTTCTGACGTTGTAGAAACTGAATTTGGTTATCATTTAATTTACAGAAAAGCTGATAGAAATCCAAAAGAAATTAATGTTAAGAGAATCTTAATTAAGAAAATGACTGAATTAGATTTCTTAACAGAAAATATGTGGATCAACACAGAATTATCTGGAAAATATCTTGAAAGATCTAGTGTTAGCTTCAATCAAACAACTGGAGCACCAGAAGTAACTTTATCTTTTGATAGCACTGGAACAAAATTATTCGCTGAAATTACAGAAGCTAATATTGGTAATTATGTTGCAATATTCCTTGATGGAGAACCTATCACTACTCCAATCGTAAATTCTGTAATTACTGGCGGACAAGCTATTATTTCTGGTGATTTCACAGTTGCAGAAGCAAAAGAATTATCTACTAGATTAAATTCTGGAGCATTACCTGTATCTATTAAATTATTAAATCAACAAAGAGTTGAACCTACACTTGGTAAAGTTTCTTTAAGAAAGAGTTTTATCGCGTTAGCTGTTGGTTTTATACTTGTAGCTGTATTTATGATTTTAATGTATAGATTACCTGGACTTGTTTCTGTTATTGCTTTAGGTATTTATGCAGCCTTAAATATCACAATTTTCAAATTATTCAACTACACAATTACATTGTCTGGAATCGCTGGATTAGTATTATCTATCGGCATGGCCGTTGATGCTAATGTATTGATTTTTGAAAGATCAAAAGAAGAAATTAAAAATGGAAGCGATTTAACAGTTGCTTTCAAAACTGGATTTAAGAGAGCTTGGTCTTCAATTAAAGACGGAAATATCACTACATTAATTATCTGTTTTGTATTATATATTATGAGTTCTAGCTCTGTTAAAGGATTTGGATTGACTCTTGGAATCGGTGTACTTGCTTCTATGTTTACAGCCGTTGTTGTTACAAGAACAATTTTAATCGCTTTAACAAAAACAAAGCTTTCTAAATTCAACTTCATTTGGAATAAGAAAGCTGTAAAAAACGAAACTAAATAATTAATTTGAATAAAATGGATTTTAAAATAATACAAAGAAAAAAAATCTGGTATTTAATTTCAGGAGTGTTATTTATCGCCAGCATTCTTTCTATTGCTATATTAAAATTAAATTTAGGAATTGATTTTACTGGTGGTAGCGCATTAGAAATTAGTTTATCTGATTCAGCTAATATCGAAAACGTTAATATTAGCGATACAAGTGATTTTGCTAAATATTTAAATCAAAATATTTCAACATCAGCTACAGGAGCTATTACAGTTCAAAAAAGCTCAAATGGATATATTTTAAGATTTAAAGAAATTTCACAAAACGATAAAGAGACTTTAATTAATTCTATTAAAGAAAAAGTTGATCCAGAAATGAAAGAGGTTAGTTTCGAAGCTATTGGACCAGTTCTTGGAAATGAATTAAAAAAGAAAACAATTAAAGCTATCGCAATATCTTTAATTGCAATTATTCTTTATGTAGCTTATGCGTTTAGAAAATCTTCATATCCTGTAAAATCTTGGAAATATGGAGTTGTTGCAATTGTTGGTTTAGCTTTCAATATTACTGTTACAGTTGGTATATTTACTATTTTAAGTAAAGTATTAAATATTGAAATAGATAGTTTATTTATTACAGCATTACTTACAATCCTTGGATACGCAATTAATGATACTATTGTTACTTACGATAGAATCAGAGAAAACGTTCAAAGAAGAAATGGAAATTTTGATGATATCGTAAATACAAGTATTAATGAAACAATGACTCGTACTATTAACACAACAGTTACTACATTGTTCTCATTACTTGCTGTATTCTTCTTCGGCGGGGAATCAATAAGAATGTTTGCATTAGCGCTTATTATCGGAATAACACTTGGAACATACTCTTCAATATTTATTGCATCTCCATTACTTACTACTATTTACAACATTGAAAACAAAAAGAAGAGTAAATAATTGACAAAATCATATAAATATTGTATAGTAAACAAAGCAATTTCCTCCCACTTAATTGCTATAGAGGCTTATATACTAGTTAATCCAAACTTAGTTATAAGCCTCGTTTTTTATTTTATAAAAATACGAGTATATCTCGTATTTTTAAATACACAAAAATGTTATAATATATAACCATTTCACGTATTTTCAATGTTTAAATAGATAAAAACTTGACATAATGGCAATATGTTATAATTAAAATATGAACGGGTTGAGAATATGCACGAAATAAGCATTTCTCTAACGAGTAAGAGCTCCCAATGTGGGACTCCTGATTCAAGCAGCTTCGCTTTTTTGTCTACTGTGTATCACTTCGTATGAAGTTAAGCAGGGATACTAGATGCTGCGACCAGTTTTTCATTGCTGGCTTTAAGGAGGAAAATATGAAAGAAGCTAAAAAATGTATAGAGGTTGTACGGGCATACGAATATTATGATTTTAAAGATCATTGTTATTATGATGATCCGATTTTAAGCGAGGCAGGTCGTAGACTCTACGCTAAATTAAAAAATATTTCCGAATGGTGGGAAATAGATGCTAGAAAACTTCGACGCGACGACATCGCATTCGTAACCGTAGTAAAAGTTCTCGGTAGCAAAGCTGGAAACTTAGAAGTTGTAAAAATACCAGATAACAGATATGTTATAAGGTATAACAACGACTATCATATGGAGGAGTTTATAACTCCAAAAAGCTTTGATTGGATAACTGCCGAAGTTACCACCGAAGAGGAAGCAGACCTCTACAAAAAATTAGCAGAGGAAGAGGCAATAAACCTCCCACAAGAAATAGATTATGATGACGATGAAGAAGAAGAAAAAAAAGAAGACTTCTTCGAAGAAGTTGAATTCGAAGAAATTCGAACTCCGATAACTATTTCGTCATTAATAACTATTTAATTGCATATCCGTCAGCCACACCTGGTCTGGCGGATCTTTTATTTATAAAAACTACACCGAACAAAAAACACTTCGAAAATCTCGAAGTGTTTTAAATTAACCTTATACTATAATTATAGCATATTTTAGCTATTTTTTCAAGATACTTTAAAAGCTCTTTAATATTTCTTCCACAGAATCTAAATCTTTTATTGTAATAATTTTTGATCGTAATTCATTAAAATTATCACAATCTTTTAAATACCAAAGCAAATGTTTTCTAAATACCAAATGAGCGCCGGTTGGTTTTGATTTAAATAAATATTTTGCGTGATTACGTATTATTTGTTTTAAATCATCATTTGTGATTTTATAACTTTTATTTTCTAATTCTGCCTTTAACTGATTAAAAATAAAAGGTTTTCCAAAACTTCCAGTCGCTATCATAACACCATCTGGGTTTATGTTTTCTATTACTTTATCTAAACTTTCTTTATCTTTTATTCCTCCGTTAATGATTAACGCAGGGGAATTACTAAATTCTGCTTTTAATATTTCTTTTGCTTTATTTATTATTTCGTAATCTATTTCACCAGAAAATAATTGTTCGAAACTTCTACCATGAATTGTAACACAAGAAATAGGTAGGTCTTTTATTTTTCTTAATAGATCTAAAACTGTTACTTTATCTTTATCTTCAATAAAATCACTTGTTTTTTTGTCTAATATTAGCTGATTTTTTATAATAGATTCTACATTTATACTTATTCTTGTTTTTATAGATACAGGTAGAGAAGTATTATCTAATGTATTTTTTATTATATTATAAACATTATCCAAATCTCGCATATTCATTACACCGTTACCGCTAGAAATTACACCTTTTGCAGGACATCCGAGATTTATATCTATCCCAGAAAAACCTAATTCTTCCGCTACTTGCGCAGCTTTACCAAATTTTTCTGCATCGTGACCATAAATTTGTAGAACCACATTATTATCTTTTAAAATTTCTTTATATTCTTCTAATTCTTTTATTAATTTCTTTGATTTAAAATATAAATCACTTACACTTTTCATTTCTGTAAATACAACATCGGCGCCATTTTCTAGACATATCTTACAAAAAGCAAAATCAGACACCCCGTCGAGAGGTGCTGATGTAAAGAATATTTTATTTTTATTTTGTAGTTCTTTCCAAAAATTCATTATAACCACTTCTTCTTTTTAAATACATTGAAACATATTAACACAACTATTAGACATATTCCAAGTATTACCAAAAAGGCAAATGGTGAATCAATAAACGGAATTCTGGCATTAACACCGAAGAATGAAGCTATAAACGATGCTGGCATTAAACACGCTGATATTATAGCGAGCGTCTTCATGATATCGTTTAACTGAAATGACACAAGAGAATCGTTTGTTTGTTGAAGAGCAGCAATTGATTCTTTTTGATTCTCTAGAGTTACCCAAATATCTTTTGTTTTTTCAAGTAATTCTGAATAATATGTCTTTAATTTACTCATAGGGAATAATGAACTTCCTGTATCTATAAGTTTTTCTACGATTGTTTTATAAGATTGAATAGTTCTGCGGAAGTTGATTACATTCCATTTTAGACGAAGAACTGTTTCTGTATTTGTCTTGTGTGCTGTTGTAAAAATTTGTTTTTCAAGCGCAAGAATATCTTCATCCATATGATTTAACATTGGATAACAAGAAGAGAATAAATTACTTAATATTCCTGATAATAATTTAATAGGGGTTCCTTGAAAATTGTCACGCATCAAGGCGTCGTTATTTTGAATTTCACTAAAGAAATTTGTTAATTGAAAAACTTTATTATCATGAACAGTAATTAACATATCATCTGTTACGAAGAAGTTAATTTCTGAACTTTCTATAAGCTTTGTTTTTCTATTGTAAATAGGGAAGAGGATTTCAAAATAAATATAATCTTTTTTAACAAAAATAGTCGAATGTCTTGTTTCTCTTTTACATTCGTCTATATCCTCACTGTCAAAATTAAAATTACTTCGGAGATAAGAAATTTCTCCTGGACCCTTTTTTGAAATATCAATCCACTGAATATTATTGTATGTAAAACTTAAAATATTATCAGTCATTTTGTTTTGGTTATTTGTTACTTTTATTATATCATTTATTGCGTTTTTTTATAATAGATGTAAGATTGCTTTTGTGATAAAATATTTATGTAAATATTAACCAAAAGTTATGAAAAAATTTACAACAATTTTATTTATAGTATTATTCAGTTTATTCTGCGTTTTATACTATTTTACATTCAGTTTTAAAATTAACATTGATAAAACTTTCAAAGTTGAAAACGGAGCAACTCTTTCAATGATTTCAAACGATCTCAGAGAAGAAAAAATGATTTCTAATCCGATTTTGTTTAAGTTGTATTATAAAATATTTGTAAAAGACACATTAAAAGCAGGGAATCACATCTTTCTTGGAAGTTACACAATCCCAGAAGTCGCTTCTGTTATAACAACACCAATCCAAGCGGAAGTTCGTGAAGTTCAAAGATTAACTATTCCAGAAGGTTGGACTAAATATAAAATCGCAAAATATTTATCTGAAAATACAAATTTTGAATATGATAATATTTTGAAGTATCTTGATAGTGGCTATAAAAATGGTGTTTTATATGATAAATATTCTTTTCTTCAAGATGAAAGAATTGTAAGCCTTGAAGGTTTTCTTTATCCTGATACATACGAGATTTATAAAGATACGAATCTAGAAAGTATCTTAGCTAAAATACTTGATAATTTCGAAACAAAAGTTATCAAAAAATATTCCTTGAATGATAATATTTACGATATTTTAAAAATTGCTAGTATTATCGAGAAAGAAGCAAAACACGATGAAGATAGAAAATATGTAGCCTCTGTTATTTATAATAGAATTAATAATAACATGAGACTTGAAATGGATAGTACGGTTGTATATTTTTCACAAAATGCAACTAATGTTGCAAATGATAGAAAAATTCAAAACGATTACAATACTTATCTAAACGTTGGTTTACCGGTTGGTCCAATAGCAAATCCTGGTGACAAATCAATAGATGCAGCTATACATCCAGCAAGTAGTAATTATTTCTATTTTGTAACTGATAGTAACGGAAAGGCTGTTTTTGCAAAGACTTATGAGGAACATGAAAAGAATATAAGAAAGTATTTATATTAATTAAAAAAGACGTTATGTATTAAATAACGTCTTTTTATTTTTTAATTCAAGAAGGGAAATCGAAAATATTTTATATATCTTCTACATCTCCTTGAACAACATAAAGTCCAATATCGTTTTCACTTGTTGGATTTACTGCTGGACCTTCTTTTAGGATGATACCTCCATCGAGAAACATACATTCTTTGAACCATTTTATATCGCCAAAAGTTTGTCTGTGTGATTCTGTAAAATTACAAAAGAAATTATCTTCAGGTTCAGAAAAAGAGATAACTTTTTTTGAAAATTTTCTCTTTATCTTTTTAATAAAATTAGTAAGGATTTTCATTTCTTCCTCCTTGTTTAGTTCTATGATATAAATAGCATATTTTAGCAGAAAAATCAATGGTTTAAGATGAGGTTTTAATAATAAAGGCGACTAAAAAACAGTTGATGATATATATTATATATATTAGAATTAAAGGAGGTAATAATTATGTTTAAAATGTATAAAATCATAAATTTAGGGATAGAAAATTTCGAAATAGATTGGGGAAAAAACCATACTAATCGTGATTATTCAAATTTGTTTCAAGAAATAGATTTGAGTGATGATATAAATTATTATTATTCTTCAAATAATGAGCCTTATTATACCATCACAAAAAAGAAAGGTGCAAAAAAATCTTTAAAAGATATACGAGATAGATTAGATTTATTAGGATATAGTATTCAAAACATAAAACAATTATACGATAATTCTGTACAAAAATTTAAACAATATACAAATGGAGAAGCTGAATTACTAACTTTTAAAGAATTTTACGAATTAATTACTAATATAAATATAAAAAATATAAATAGTATAAAAAGCACCGTAGATACTATTGAAAACGGTTATGATTTTGGAGATTATTTTGAAGAATGTATTTTAAAAGACAAAGAAATATCAAATTGTATAAAAAAGCAAGGGGTAAAAGTTAATACGAATGGTTACGAATCTATTTTTTTTGAAAACATAGACCCATACATTACACTTAGACTTCTATCGGAAAATGAATCGAATATTAATTTAAATGTTGAATGGCGAAATGAATCGACATATATTCCTTTAGAAGATAAATATAAAATACAATTTATTACAGAAGGTGATTCTGATATAGCTGTTTTACAAAAGACATTATCATCATTATATCCGCATATTGCTGATTTTTTTGTTTTTACTGATGTGGATAGAGCTGATTTTCCTTACAAAGGCACCGGAAATTTACAAAATTTTTATACAGCACTATCACAAATTAATATCAATGATAATATAATTTTTGTTTTTGATAATGACACAGCGGGAAATTATTCGTATAACAAAATAAAAGATTTAAAAAAAACTAATAAAAACCTAATTCCTTATTGTCTACCAGACTTTAAAGATTTTAAATCTTTCCCAACAATTGGTCCGTCTGGAAAAATAAAAAAAATGAACATAAACAAATTAGCTGTTTCTATAGAGTGTTTTTTGGATTTATCATCCTCTAACCCTGAACAGCAGCCAATTATAAGATGGAAAGAGTACAATGACAAAACCAATACATATCAAGGAGCACTAGAAAACAAAAATGATTATATTAAAAAATTCAAAAAATCAAACTTATTAGACGGAAGTTATAATTGCGATAAACTTAAATTTTTAATTAATAACATTATTGAAACCTTTATTAATAGAAATTAAAATAAAAAGAACCCAAAAAACAAACTAGGGGGTTATAAATTTTAAAAACGCTGTTGTTTACAGCGTTTTTTATTTTTAATTAGAGACGGATTTCTTTTTGCCTCTGCATTCGACTAACTATTTTATAAAGCCCAATATCTGTAATATTTGATGGTTTTACAGCAGGACCTTCTTTAAGAACAACACCATCGTCAAAAAGCACACGTTCTTTAAAATAGTCGATACTTCCAAAAAAGTTTTTGTGGTCTTCTGTAAAATTACAGTAGAACTCTTTTTTGGTAAGCAGTTTCAAAATTACCGCTCTAGCTTTAATGATAATTTTCTTTACAAAAATTAGCATCTTTTCCTCCTTCTAATTTTAGGTGACGTTTAATATATCACTATTTTATAATTAAATCAATATTAGTGATGAAATATTTAATGGAATAGATAATAAAAACAGTTGATATATAAACCAGAAAATAATTTATAATAATTATTAACAAAAATCTCTAACATAAGCTAAAATTTTTCATAATTTTAAAAAACAAACTAGGAGAGTTTGATATCAAATTTATATATCGATTATTAATCTTTAATTATCTTATTTTATTTAATTATCTAAAAGTATTATAAATACTGAATTTCAATAGGAGATTTTGTTATATAAAAATATTGTGCGACATAAAAAAAGTAGAAAATTATATTTGAACACTTTTTGTGTTATTTGTAAATAAATTTTTAAAAAATATTTTATTAAGGGAAAATATATTTAATTATTTAAAACTTTTAATAATTAAAATAGTGAAATTAAAAAATATTTTATAAAAAATCATTTCGAAATTTTTCAAAATAAAAAGCCGGATATGATCCGGTTTTTTATTAAAGCTCTTATATTTGTGCTTGTTTTGGGTTTATATATTACAACATATTTTTATATTTTGTCAACATGTTGTCAATATATTACAACACTTTTTCCACAGGTTGTCAAAAAGTTATCCACAGGTTATTATATTACAACACTTTTTCCCTTCTTTTGTCAAGTATATTATTTCCCTGTAAGTAGCATAAATACTGCATTATAAAGATATTTGCATTTTTATAATAAATAATATTTTAATATAAAAATGCAACTAAAAAGCAACTGAACAAGTATTTTTATAAAATAATATAAATATATAAAAATACAGGATAATCAATAATAACAAGGCTTTTAATAGATATACAAGAAGAGAATAGAGATTTTTTGGCTAACGTTTGACAAAAAATGAAAAGTATGCTATAATTATAATGTATACCTAAAATAGGTATTTTTATATATCTATTTAAAGATCTCAATAAAATCAATAAAAAATGACCGTTTATTTTGCGTTTTAAGAGGTTTTAAAGAAAAAGATGAATAATTTTACATCTAATTCAAAATAACGCAAATAAATAAGTCACTGAAAGTAGTGAACTATATAATAAAAACGAGCTTTATAGAGGTTTATATGAATATAAACTTATAAAAGCCTGTAAATATATAGCTAAATAGAAATATTATATTAGAACACAAAACTAATTAGGTTCGCAACATATTTTCTATTAATAGAGAACTTAAAAAAATTAATTCAAAATTAATTAAAATAAAATTAAAAAATAATTATAGAAAAAATTTTAAAAAGTCGGGAATTAAAAAATTAAAATAAAATTAAAAAATCCGGGATTAAAAATCCCGGATTTTTGGTTTTTGAAAAATCGTCAGGGGAAACAATTTTCGTATCCATACCGTGTCGCACAATATACCTTTTACGACGCATTATATTCATTTATTTGAAAAACCATGTGATATTATACCTTTGAAAATGCTTGTAAAAATGCGTATTTTCAGACTTTTAATCCTTTTCCATTGCAAATACAAAAACTACTCCTAAACATGTTAGTAGTAACGTCGTAAATATGATTAATGATATATCTACAGCAATTTTTGACATTTTTAAAAATTTATTTTGGTTAATTTAGATCTTGGTTTATAAAAATCCTGAATTTTAATAAAAACTTGCAAATTTTATAAAAATTCGTGCTAATATAAATTTTTACTAAAAACCTATAAAAACACGAATTTTTTAATTATTTTTATTTTATCTTCCCTATTAATATAATATTATTTTCACATGTCGCACAATATAATAGGGTGGGGTTGGTTATTTATAATAAATTTTTGATTCAAATCTTAGATCAATATATTGAATATTCTTTATTTTATCTTGAATCTTATTGTTTATAACAGTTTCTAAGTTCTCTATTTGGTTATCTATATCGTCTGCTATATTAAAATAGATATCATATCCAGTCTTTGTTGAAACTATAACTTTAAGGTCATTTATAACTTCGAGCGAAATTTTTTCTACTTCTATAGATTTATTTTGTAATTTTGACCTAATTTTAGTCAAAAATGACACCATACTTTCAGTAACATTGTTATTTTTAAGCTCTATAGATTGCTCTAAATACACTTCCTCGATTGTTTGTTGTGGTAATTCTACATCAGGATTTTCACTTTCTATACCATCTAAAACATTTGTCTGTTCTGCTTTTTCAGATTTTTTATGTTGTTTATTTAGGTCAACGCTCGTTAAAATACCTTTTTCATCAAAATAAAACTTACCAATACTATTTATAAATACCACTTTTGGAGTTCTTTCAACTAATGTTATACTTAGTTCATTTGGAAAATGTTTTTTGATTTCTATATCATAAAAAACATCTACTAATAATTCATTCACAGAATCCTTGAATTTACCTTTATCAAATGTGAAATAATTATTTTGTTTTATAACATCATGAGTTTTTAATTGATCCTGTAAAATATTATCTACAGCATCATAATATGAATAAGACTCTAAATTTATATTTATTTTTGAAAATTCAAATACTCTTGAATACAAAAAGAACCATCCCAAAGCTATCACACCAATTATTGTTGTAATAATAATACTAACTTTTGCGATTCTTTTTTTTATTTTGCGCCAATTATTTTTTTTAACAGCATCGTCTTTTGTTCTTTTATATTGTCTTTTTGTAGAAAATCTCTTTAAAGCTTTTTTAAATTTTGTTTTAAAGTCTTTCTTGCGAACAAAAGATTGTCTATCGCCATAGTAATTTTCCATTTTATTTATTCAATATTAATTCTATAGCTTTATTTAATTGAGTATCGTTTTCGTTGTTATAATCTTCAACTGTATAATCAACTTCTATATCAGGTTTAATTCCGTCTTTATTTATATTATTTCCGTTTGGAGTAAACCATTCAGCTACAGTTACTTTGATAGCTGTACCATCGATAAATTCTTGATATTCTTGAACAGAACCTTTACCAAAACTTGTCTTACCAACTAAAGTTGCTTTTTCATTATCATGTAACGCTCCGGCAACGATTTCTGATGCAGAAGCTGAACCTTCGTCGATTAATACTACAGTTTTATATTTTGATAATACATTAAAACCGTATGATCTATGATAAGAAACTGAGTTGTTTTTATCTTTTTCTGAAACTACAACAGCATTCTTTGGTAACCAATAGCTAGATACTTCAATAGCAGTTGTTAAGTATCCGCCTGGATTTCCTCTTAAGTCTAGAACGATTCCTTTTATACTTGAATCATTTGATACTTCTTGAACAACAGAATTTAATTTTTGACTAACATTATCATTAAAATCAGAAATCTTAATAATAGCTACGCCATCCTTCTTTTCATATTTTACACTTTCAACAATTATTTCATCTCTTACGATAACAATTTCTTTTGTAGTATTATCTGTTTTAAGAACACTTAAAGTAACTTCAGTTCCCTTTTCACCTCTTATTTTTGAAGCAGCAACATTAGTAGACATTCCGTTTGTATCTTCTCCGTTTATCATCAATATTTTATCACCTGTTTTTAATCCTGCTTTTTCAGCTGGAGTGCCAGGTAACGGAGAAATTACTGTTAATGTATTATTTTTTATTCCAATCTCTGCACCAATACCACAAAATGTACCAGTCATTTGTTCACTAAAAGATTTAACATCTTCTTCATTAAAATATGTTGTATAGTCATCGCCTAATGAATCTACCATTCCGTATAATGCGCCATCAAACATTTTTTTAGAATCTATGTTATCTGGATTATAAAATTTGTTTTTTAATATATTTATAATTGCATTTATTTTTGAAGTATTAAAACCTTCTACTTCTTCTGTAGTATTGTTTGCAATTTTTTCGTTTATCTTGTCTTTAATTTCTTTTACTGTTATTAACTTACCTAAAAATATTCCAGATAAAAATACAACTACTATAAACGCAATAAGTATATAATTTCTTATATACTCTTTTGCTTTTCTTTTTTGAATTTTATTTTCTATATATTCTCTTGGGTTATCCATATTATGTTATTTTATTTCTATTTGTTTATCTTGATTTAAAATAAATTCGTCTTTATAAACTTCGTTGTTCAAAAGTTTAAACACAAAATCATATTTTACGTCAGAGATACCATGTTGTAATTGTAAATATAATGAATAATTATATTTATTGCTATTTTTTATTTTTTCGTAATCAACTTTAAATGGCAATTTATAGCTAACTTTAGCTGTTTTTATATCACCTTTATCAACATACAAGAAATTACCAAAAACTGTCTTACCTTCATCATTATAAATAACTGTATTTGTATTTAGATCTTTAATACTATACTTATTAATTGCATCTAGGTCTGGGTCTTGTTTTTGATTTGGTAATATGGAATTCTTAATCACAACGTCTTCGCTAAATCCACTAGTAGAAATCAATTCAGAACCTTCTGGAACATATATTCTAACAAAGTCCATATTTCTTTCTGTTGTGTCAGCGTATTCTGGATAATAACTAGTAATACTTAAATCTACTACTACATCTCCTGTTGGAACTATTTTTACTTCATGTTCAACGCTTCTCTTTATTATTTGACTAGTTTTACTTTCTCCAATATTAGAATAATTTATTGATAAATAATCTCCGTCTGTATTCACTATTCTTCCAGAAATACCAACAACATCTATTAAATCTTGAGCAGTTTTATCTTTAGAATAAATTAATATATCACCTTGACCGATAATATCGTTCAACGCAATTACAGAATCTATTGTACCAACATTGTTATTTAATATTCTATCGCTTATCTCCGCAAACAAATCCACAATAACTTCTTTTGGTTTGTTGTTTGTATTTCTGTTTTTATTAATTATTTCTTGAAGTTTATCGATAGCATTTTCTTTTGTGAAAGTTGTATTGTATTTTTCTAATTCTATATCGCCTGTTAATTCTAATACTTTAAGTAAAGCATTTGAATTAATAGCAACAACTTTGTCTACAGTTGTACCACCCCATGATCCTTCATAAAATTCGCTTATTTTTTGCGCTGTTTTTGGAAAGTCTATAAACCAGTTAGAATCTTGAATTCCCCATTTCTTTGTCATTATTTTAAATGGCATTGGTGGTTCTATATTGTCATAAAAAGTACCAGCAATATCATATGTACCGCCGCTTGGTATATCAGTTTTTACAAGTTCTCCTTTGTCAAAATCAAGCACAGCATAACTTCCCATAAATCCGCCAGTTGCTCTTATTTCGTTTGAATTTTGGAATACTAATAATATTCTTTGTTTTTCTGATTCACCCAAAATGTTTCTTAAAAGAATTGTTCCAGAATATATTTTTTCTGATGTATTAGATATTTCTGCTGTTTTGTTTTTTAATGCAACAACCTTTTCTCTATATCCAAATGGAATTACATCTGAATTAATTTTTTGAACGATATTATTTATATTTTTTATATTACTATTTACGATATCTAAAAGCTCATTAGTTTTTTGTAATTTTACTAACGTATTTTC
>JAEEGL010270266.1_pt1 | contig 40454 bp, 30 predicted proteins | sample 9134231 | NCBI WGS metagenome assembly JAEEGL01 (sample SAMN16246548, study PRJNA631951) | gut metagenome | biome: gut microbiome; feature: rumen; material: fiber-attached | host: Bos | place: Iran: Karaj | collected 2018-10
CAGAAAAAACGCATAAAAGCGTACTGGACATAAAATAAGTGAAAAGTTCTGCTTTTTTTTGGGGAGGTGGAGAAAAAGCTTTACCTTTGTGTCCGATAATGCGTTAGTATGTATCAGACAGAAAAGTGATGGCAAACGAACGGACAAACCAAACCATGGAGCAGGTACACCGGCTGCTGGAGGAGTATCTGCATAGGCGTGGGCTTAGGGTGACACCTGAGCGCAAGGCTATCGTGGATGCCATCTACGGAATGGACGAGCCGCATTTCACCATTGAGCAGTTGAACGCCCGTTTGGAAGCGATGCACTTCCGCGTGGCGCTGGCGACACTTTATAATAATATGGAGATGCTGATGGACGCAGGGCTGCTCTGGCGGCACTACTTCGGGCCGGTGACGTGCTACGAGGCGAGCTACGACGTGAAACCTCATTTCCACTGCATCTGCCGCGAATGTGGGATGGTGATGAACCTGTCGAACGACCGTCTGACATCACGTCTGGCCGAGACACGCATCCGAGGCTTCAAGGCCGACGATGCCTACATCTACCTCTATGGTTTCTGCACCAAGTGTGCGGCTGCCCGACGCAGAAGAAGTAAGAAATTAAAGAAATAAGTAACCACAATTTACAATTCATATATGAAAGTTGACGTATTATTAGGTCTCCAATGGGGCGATGAAGGTAAGGGAAAGGTAGTGGATGTGTTGACGCCGCGCTACGACGTGATAGCCCGTTTTCAGGGTGGTCCGAATGCAGGGCATACGCTGGAGTTTGAGGGACAGAAGTATGTGCTTCGCTCCATCCCGTCGGGCATCTTCCAGGGAGATAAGCTGAATGTCATCGGTGGTGGTGTGGTGCTAGACCCTGCCCTGTTCAAGGCTGAGGCTGAAGCGCTGGAGGCAAGTGGACATCCGCTGAAATCGCGCCTGCACATTTCCCGCAAGGCTCATCTGATATTGCCGACTCACCGTTTGTTGGATGCTGCCAACGAGGCGGCCAAGGGCAAGTCGAAGGTAGGAACGACGGGTAAGGGCATCGGCCCTACCTATACAGATAAGATCAGCCGCAACGGAGTGCGTGTGGGAGATTTAGAAAGGGATTTTGACGCGCTGTACACTCAGGCCAAGGAGCGCCACCTAGGTATGCTGCGCGGCCTAATGACAGCCGAGGATTATACGGCTGCGCTGACTAAGCTGGAAACAACAGAAAAGGAGTGGATGGAAGGCGTGGAATATCTGCGTGGCTTCACATTCACCGACAGCGAGCACGAGATAAACCGCATGCTGAAAGAAGGAAAGAGCGTGCTCTGCGAGGGTGCCCAAGGTACGATGCTCGATATTGATTATGGCTCGTACCCCTTTGTCACCTCGTCGAACACCATCTGTGCCGGTGCCTGCACGGGGTTGGGCGTAGCTCCCAGCAAGATAGGGCGTGTCTTTGGCATCATCAAGGCCTACTGCACCCGCGTGGGCGGCGGACCGTTCCCCACAGAGCTGATGGACGAGACGGGCGACAAGCTGTGTGCCATCGGACATGAGTTTGGTGCCGTCACAGGCCGTCGTCGTCGCTGCGGATGGATTGACTTGGTAGCCCTACGCTATGCTATCATGCTGAACGGCATCACGGACCTCATCATGATGAAGAGCGACGTACTTGACACGTTCGAAACCATCAAGGCCTGTGTGGCCTACGAAATCGACGGCAAGGTGGTGGAGGATTTCCCCTACAGCATCAGCGAGGGAGTGAAGCCTATCTATACGGAGTTGCCAGGCTGGCAATGCCCGCTCGGCAAGATGACTAGCGAGGACGAGTTCCCTGAGGAGTTCAACAACTACCTGACGTTCCTGGAAGAGGAGCTGGAAGTTCCCATCCGCATCGTCTCCGTAGGCCCCGACAGAGAGCAGACGATAGAAAGATACTTGGAGAATTGAAGAATTAGGAATTAGAAATTAGGAATTAGGAATTAGCTTATGCTGATATATATCATTTTTATTGCAATTACCATAGCGAGCTACATCGTTCAGGCATCGTTGCAGAGCAAGTTCAAGAAGTATTCGAAGGAGGTGCTTCCGAGTGGTATGACGGGGCGCGACGTGGCCCTGAAGATGATGCGCGACAACGGCATCACCCATGTAGAGGTAAATCGTGTGAACGGTACGCTTACCGACCACTACGACCCCACCAAGGAGACGGTGAACCTGAGCGACTCGGTGTATGGCGAGAGCAACGTGGCAGCTGCAGCTGTGGCTGCGCACGAGTGCGGACACGTGCTGCAACACGTGAAGGGCTATGCCCCGCTGAAGATGCGTTCGGCACTGGTGCCCGTTGTATCGTTCTCGTCAAAGATTGTCACGTGGGTTTTGTTGGCAGGCATTCTGCTGGTTAACATTTTCCCTGCCATATTGGGTGCGGGCATTGTGTTGTTTGCCTTGACGACGCTTTTCAGCTTCATCACGCTGCCTGTGGAGATTGACGCCAGCCGTCGCGCTCTTGCCTGGCTACAGCATGCCGGCATCACTAGCCCGTCCAACCACCGCATGGCTGAGGACGCCCTCCGTGCCGCAGCCTATACTTACGTAGTGGCAGCCCTCAGTTCATTGGCTACGCTGGTCTATTATATCCTTATCTTCACAGGACGCAGAAACTAACACGAGTGCAAAGAATAGACGAAATAGTAATCTTTTATGTATAACTCAAAAATCAAAACAGCATGAAAAGAATCTTTACTTCTCTGGCCATGGTGCTCTGTGCCGTGGCAATGTTTGCCTGGCAAAAGCCGGCTATCACAGCCGGACAATGGCAGCAAATGGTTCCTGGCGACACGGTGTACTTCTACAACACCCAGTCGCAGCTCTTCCTCACCGAAGGTAACGAGTGGGGCACTCACGCTTCGGTAGGCGAGGAGGGTCTGCTCTTTACCGTCGAAAAGTACATCGCCGAAGGCGCTGAATGGGACAACAAGACCTATCTTATCAAGGACTATTCACTGGCAAAGGCAAGCTGGAAGACAATGTTCATCGACAACGACATGGGCGACATCTACGTGGACCTTGGCTCGCAGGCCAACTACTACTGGGAGTTTGAAACGGTGAACGACAAGATGTTCCGCTTCTATGGCGCTGACATCAATCCCGATTGGAACCATGCCTATGAGTTCTTCACGGGTGCTTATGTGGGCCACGTCACGGAATACATGAACTCTATGACCAGCGAGACCACCGGCACGGGCGTTATCTTTGACGTACCCACCAGCTACGGCGAAGGTGCTGCCAAGAGCGGTGAGTTCCACTGCGACTGGACAACCGTCTCGCGCGCTGACTACGACGTCTATGTAGCCAAGATTCGTGCTTACAATGCCGCCGTAGCTCTTGCTGCCAAGATTGAAGAGGGCAAGGCTGCCGGCATATCTACCGCTGAGGCAGAGGCTGTCTATAACAACGAGAACTCCACGGCCGAAGAGCTGAAAGCTGCTTACGATGCCCTCGTCACAGCTATTCTGGAGGCTGAGGCCGGCAAGGCTTCTCCTGAGAATCCTGTGGACATGAGCGCCATGATTGTCAACCATGACTTCTCCAATGGCGACTGCACCACGGGCTGGAGCGGCGATGCCTTTGGACGTGGCGGCGCTGTGGCTGACGGTGCTGAGCACTACAGCAAGAACTTCGACACCTGGCAGGATATCACGGGTCTCTATCCCGGTATCTACCGCGTTGGCGTTCAGGGCTTCTATCGTGCAGGTGCTGCCGGTACCGACTACAACGACTTCATGGACAATGACCTTGGCACACGCAACACCAAGTTCTATGCCCTCAATGGCGACAGCGCAGAGGTCTCCGTAGGTATTGTTCACCTTGCCTCTGGTGCAGAGACATCGAACCAAAGCGGTGCCGACGAAATCTCGTGCGCCGACGGTCTGCTGGTCTGCAACACAATGGCTGCTGCTGACTATCACTTCAACACTCTCGACAAGTACCACAACTACCTCTTCTGCGAGGTGACTGAGAGCGGAACCCTCCGCATCGGCGTCAGGAAGACTGAACTCATCAGCACCGACTGGAGCCTCTTCGACAACTTCAGCCTTGAATACTACGGCAATTCCATCGAAGCCTACAAGATGTGGATGGAGAGCATTATCGCTGAAGCCCCAGAGTATGATTTCGAAACGCTCATCTGCACAAACGAGGTGAAGGAGCAGTATAAGAACATTCTTGAGACTGCCCTGAATGCCACCACAAGAGACGAAATCATGGAGGCTCTTGCACAGATTACTCCTGCTTCCGAGGCTATTGCTGCGAACGTGGCTGCTTACAAAGCTTATCTGGATAAGGTGGCCGAGCTTCGTGCCGAACTGGAAGAGACTGAATACATCTGTGAAGAAGGTTATACCCTCATCGACTATATGATGGACGGCAACGAGATGGAGCCCTGCGACGAAATGCCGAACGGTTCGTATGAATACATCATCAACAACTGCCTGCTCGATACCGAAGGCATTCAAGCTGAGCTTGCTTGGCTCGAGGCCCTCCATCAGGCAGCAATTGCCAACAGCCTCCAGCCTGGTCAGGACTGCACCAACCTGCTTGTCAATCCCGGTTTCACCGAGTCTGACGGCAAGGGCTGGACCTGGGACTTGAAGGACGATGTAACCGTGGCTACACACGCTGTGACCGGTGGTCTCAAGTCATTCCCCTGCGCTGAGGTCTATGCCGGTTGGGGTTCCGCTGTCGGTGACTTCACTTGGGATGTATGGCAGACGGTCATCGCTCCCGACGGTATCTATAAACTCGAGCTCAATGCCTTCTACCGTGTGGGCGATAACGGCCAGTATGACGGTTCTGAAGAGGTGTATGCCGAGCTTTACATGAACGACTTCACGACTCCTGTGCAGAACATTGGTGGTGACTCGGACAACTTCACGAGTGAAGCTGTCGGTGAAGGTGATGCACAGATTACCAACTGGGAAGGTGCTACTGGTTACGTGCCCAATTCCATGAACGGCGCTTCCACGGCATTTGAAGCCAACCGTTATAAGCAAACCGTTTACGGTGTTGTCGAGGGCGGACAGATGCGTATAGGTATCCGTAAGACTGTGGCCACTAGCATTATGCGTTCGTGGTGTCTCTGGACCAATTTCAAGCTTTTCTATGTAGGCAAGGACAAGGAGGCTCTCACAGAGATTCTGCCTGTGTACGTAGAGAAGGCTCAGGCTATCCTCGATGCTGACCAGCCCATGAGTGCCGATGCTCGTAAGGGCTTGGAGGACGCTAAGGATGCTGCCAACACGGCTGACGACGCCGACACCATGTTCAATGCCCTCACAGGCTTGAACGCTGCTATTGCCAAGGCTCACTCTTCCATCAATGCTTATTCCAAACTGAACGATGCCCTCTATGCCCTGCTTAGTGCAGTTGATCAGTATGGCAATTCAGCTTCTGAGGAAGCCAGCAACGCTGCTGTTGCTATCTACGACGAGCTGTCAGACGGTATGAATAAGGGTGCTTACGACGATGCAGAAATCGACGAAAAAGTTGAGGCTATCAACGCTGCTATCGCAGCCCTGCGTGTGCCCGCTATTGACCCGACGGACGAGCAGCCGGTTGACTTCACGGATTGGATTGTTAATCCTGCCTTTGATGAAGAGAATGCCGACGGTTGGACCATCGCCATTGAAACGAGAACCAATGCCGGTTATCAAAGCGCAAGCTACTCGGGCACGGTTTCCATCAGCCAGTTCATCGAGGTTTGGCGCAACAACAACGATCCTCTCGGCGACGGCGAAGTCTTCCAGAATATTAGTTATCTGCCTGAAGGAACGTACGTTCTTGGCGCAGACATCATCTCCAGCTATCAGGGCGATGCCAGCGTTGAAGTGACTGGCGTGCAGCTCTTCTGCGAAGAAGAGGATGGCACCTTCAACGGTGTTGACCTTTATACTGGCAACGGCACTCCCGACCGTTTCGAGGTCGTCTTCAAGAAGAAGGCCGGTACGGAAGTGAAGATTGGACTTCGCGTCACGGAAACCAATGCCAACTGGATTGCCGCCGACAACTGGACGCTCAGCTTCCACGGCAAGAACAGCAGCCTGCTGCCCAGCAAGCTGGATGTCATTGAGACCGAGCCCGCCGAGGTTGTCATTTATAATCTCGCCGGACAGCGCCTCACCACCCTTCAGAAGGGTATCAACATTGTCAATGGCAAGAAAATTTTGGTGAAGTAAACGTAGAAATCTATTAACCGCTGAAACAGGGGATGCAGTTTTTGATTGCATCCCCTGTTTGTTTCCTTCGACTTTCTCTTCACGTCTTTCCAACCCTCCTTTTATCCCCCTTTTCACACCGCTCATCGCAAAAAATCGGCTGAATTCTTGACTTTCCGCTCAGTTTGCAGTACCTTTGACAGCTAAAACCAATTTTTAAACGATGCAGACAGCAATAGTTCGACTTGTACTATCTCCCAGAGTCCAGAAAATCAATGAATATGACAATGCTGAGGCTATCCAACAGAAGGTATTGATGCAGCTAGTGGGTAAGGCGGAACGCACGGAATGGGGACATAAGAACCACTACCAGCGCATTGAGTGCTACGAGGATTTTACTCGCGAGGTTCCTGTAAATGATTATGAAGGGCTGAAAGAATATATTGAACGCATGCGTCACGGCGAAAAGGACATCCTCTGGCCGGGACAAGTGAAATGGTTTGCCAAGTCCTCGGGCACAACGAATGACAAGAGCAAGTTCATCCCTGTTTCTAGCGAAGGACTTACTGATACACACTACCGCGGTGGAACCGATGTAGTCGCCTTGTACCTGCACAACAACCCCAACAGCAATATGATGGATGGCAAGGCTCTGATTCTCGGAGGCAGCCACGCGCCGAACTACAACCTGCCCCACAGTTTGGTGGGAGACCTCAGTGCCATTCTGATTGAGAATGTCAATCCTCTTGTCAATCTGCTACGAGTACCTAACAAGGAGATTGCTTTGTTGAGCGATTTTGAGGAAAAAATGGAACGAATCGCGCAGGCTGTCAAGGATGTGAATGTAACAAATCTCTCGGGCGTTCCTTCATGGATGATGGCCATGCTGAAACATATTCTTGAGATAACGGGAAAAAAGAACATCAGCGAGGTGTGGCCCAACTTGGAGGTATTCTTCCATGGTGGCGTAGCCTTTACGCCGTATTTCAATCAATACAAGCAGCTTATCCCCAGCCCGAGCATGCACTATATGGAAACGTACAACGCCAGCGAGGGCTTTTTCGGCATTCAGAGCGAGCCCGGCGATCCCGCAATGCTGTTGATGATTGACTATGGTGTATTCTACGAGTTCATCCCCATGAGCGAATTCGGAACCGACAATCCCACCATCGTTCCTCTTTGGGATGTGGAAGTGGGAAAGAATTACGCGATGGTCATCAGTACTTCCTGCGGTCTTTGGCGTTATATCATCGGCGATACGGTACGCTTCACTCAAAAAGATCCTTACAAATTCGTCATCACAGGACGCACCAAGCACTTCATCAATGCCTTCGGCGAAGAGTTGGTGGTAGATAATGCCGAAAAGGGACTGCTGAAAGCCTGCGAGGCAACGGGAGCCCAAGTGAAGGAATACACGGCAGCCCCAGTCTTTATGGACGGCGATGCCAAATGCCGCCATCAATGGCTCATCGAATTCAACAAAATGCCCGATGAAATGGGCAAATTTGAAGAAATCCTCGATAAAGCCCTGCAGGAATGTAACTCTGACTATGAAGCAAAGCGCTATAAGGATATCACGCTGCAGCATCTGGAAATCATCGTAGCACGTCCGAACCTTTTCCACGATTGGCTGAAGGCAAAGGGTAAGCTGGGCGGGCAGCACAAGGTGCCGCGCCTCAGCAATTCTCGACAGTATATCGAAGAGATGCTGGCATTGAATGAGTAAGTGAAAGCATGTTAGTCAAGGTCTTTGGAGCTGCATTGCAGGGCGTTGATGCCACGATGGTCACCATTGAGGTGAACATTACGCGTGGCATCCAATTCTACCTTGTAGGATTACCCGATAGTGCCGTCAAAGAGAGCCACGAGCGCATTTACTCGGCAGTAGAGCACAATGGACTACGCTTTCCTCGTTCACAGGTTATCATAAACATGGCTCCTGCGAATATAAAAAAGGAGGGTTCGGCCTATGATCTTCCCCTCGCTATCGGCATCTTGGCTGCTGATGGCAAGGTAGATACGCGCCGTCTTGAACGCTTTGTTATCATGGGCGAGATGGGGCTTGACGGTGCTCTGATGCCTATCAAGGGTGCCCTTCCTATTGCTATTAAAGCGCGGGAACTTGGCTACGACGGCTTCATCCTTCCCCGTCAGAATGCGCGGGAGGCGGCTGTGGTGAACAGGCTGAAAGTCTATGGTGTGGACAATATGATGCAGGTCGTCCGCTTCTTTAACGGTGAAGAAGAGCTGGAGGAGACTATTGTGGACACTCGTGCAGAATTCTATGCCCATCAAGCTGATTTCCAATATGACTTCGCGGAAGTAAAAGGTCAACAACGTGCTAAGCGCGCTTTTGAAGTGGCTGCCAGCGGCTCGCACAACATCATCCTTATCGGACCACCGGGCTCGGGTAAGTCCATGATGGCAAAGCGTCTGCCCTCCATCCTGCCGCCCCTTTCCTTGGCAGAGAGTCTGGAAACAACGAAGATACACTCTGTGGCAGGCAAGCTGGGCAGCGACGCGTCGCTCATTGCCGTGCGTCCTTTCCGCTCACCGCATCACACCATTTCCTCCGTGGCCCTTGTTGGAGGCGGAATGAATCCCCAGCCCGGGGAAATTAGCCTTGCCCACAATGGTGTGCTCTATTGTGATGAATTTCCTGAGTTCCCTCGGCACATCTTAGAGCTCTTGCGACAGCCTTTGGAAGACCGCCACATCACCGTCAGCCGTGCCAAATACACCATCGACTATCCGGCAAACTTCATGATGGTTGCCTCTATGAATCCCTGTCCTTGCGGCTACTACACCCATCCTACCCGCGCCTGTATCTGTACACCTACTCAAGTGCAACGCTATCTGGGGAAGATAAGCGGGCCGTTAATGGATAGGTTTGACCTGCAGCTGGAGATTTCGCCAGTCCCCTTTGAGAAACTTTCTGATAAACAACAAGCCGAACCAAGTGCCGCTATACGCGAACGGGTTATCAAAGCCAGAGAGATACAGACCGAGCGTTTCCGTGGAGAGAAGGACGTACATTGCAATGCCCAAATGACGAGAAAACAGTTGGAGAAGTACGCCATGCCCGACGCAGAAGGTACCCGCATGCTGCAACTGGCGATGGAGCGGCTAAACCTCTCTGCCCGCGCCTACGACCGCATCCTCAAAGTCGCCCGAACCATTGCCGACTTAGAGGGACATGAGCAGATAACTACCGACCATATCGGCGAAGCCATCGGCTACCGTAGCCTTGACAGAGAGAACTGGGTAAGCTGAATTCAAAAAACACCCATTTCATCGGGAGTAACCAAGAAAAATCAACTACAAAAGATTAAGAGAGAATATGGAAGAAAAGAAATTCAAGAGAACTCTGGTGACCTCGGCGCTACCGTATGCCAACGGTCCCGTCCACATCGGCCATTTGGCTGGAGTGTATGTCCCTGCCGACATCTATGTCCGCTACTTGCGTCTGAAAGGCGAAAACGTCCTTTTCATCGGAGGAAGCGACGAACACGGCGTACCCGTCACCATCCGTGCGAAGAAGGAGGGATGCACGCCGCAGGATGTAGTTGACCGTTATCATAAGCTCATCAAGGAGTCGTTTGAGGGCTTCGGCATCTCGTTCGACGTGTATAGCCGCACTACCAGCGCCACCCATCATAAGCTGGCCAGCGACTTCTTCCGCAAGCTCTATGACGACGGGAAGTTCGTCGAGATGGAGAGCGAGCAGTTCTACGACGAGGAGGCTCACCAGTTCCTCACCGACCGAAACATCGTGGGTGAATGTCCTCGCTGCCACGCTGATGGTGCTTACGGCGACCAATGCGAGAAGTGCGGTAGCACCCTCTCACCCGAGGAGCTTATCAATCCGCGCAACGCCCTTACCGGCAATCCGCTCGTCAAGCGCAAAACCTCTCATTGGTATCTGCCGCTCGACCAATACCAGCCTTGGCTGGAGAAATGGATTCTGGAGGAGCACAAGGAGTGGCGTCCGAATGTCTATGGCCAATGTAAGAGCTGGCTCGATGGCGGGTTGCATCCCCGTGCCGTCACCCGCGACCTCGACTGGGGCATCCCCGTGCCCGTTGAAGGCGCCGAGGGCAAGGTGCTCTACGTCTGGTTCGACGCCCCCATCGGCTACATTTCCAATACCAAAGAGCTCTGCGATGCTCATCCTGAACTGGGCAGCTGGGAGACGTGGTGGAAAGACCCCGAGACGCGCCTCATCCACTTCATCGGCAAAGACAATATCGTCTTCCATTGCATTGTCTTCCCCTCCATGCTCAAGGCCGAAGGCAGCTACATCCTGCCCGACAACGTGCCCTCCAACGAGTTCCTCAACCTCGAGGACGACAAAATCAGCACCTCGCGCAATTGGGCTGTGTGGCTCAACGAATACCTCGTCGATTTCCCCGGCAAGCAGGACGTGCTGCGCTATGTACTTACCGCCAACGCCCCCGAGACAAAAGACAACAACTTTACGTGGAAGGACTTCCAGGCCCGCAACAACAACGAGCTCGTTGCCATCTACGGCAACTTCATCAACCGTGCGTTGGTGCTAACGCAGAAGTATTTCGAAGGGCGCGTGCCTGAGCGCGGAGCGTGGACGGACTACGATCGTGAGACGGTAGAGGAGTTTATTGGCGTGAAGGCTGAAGTGGAGCGGCTGCTTGACGGCTTCAAGTTCCGCGAGGCACAGAAGGAGGCGATGAACCTCGCCCGCATCGGCAACAAGTATCTGGCTGATACCGAGCCTTGGAAGCTGGCAAAGACGGATATGGCACGCGTGGGCACCATCCTCAACCTCGCTCTGCAGTTGGCTGCCAACCTCGCCATAGCTTTCGAGCCATTCCTGCCTTTCAGCAGCAAGAAACTGCGCGGCATGTTGGGCATGGAAAGCTTCCGCTGGGAAGACCTTGGAAGCACCGATTTGCTGCCCGAGGGCCATGCTCTGGGCAAGGCTGAGCTGCTGTTTGAGAAAATCGATGATGATGTCATCGATGCCCAGGTGCAGAAACTCCTTGACACGAAGCGCGCCAACAAAGAGCAGAACTATCGTGCCAATCCCGTAAAAAACCCCGTTTCCATCGAGGAATTTGCCAAATTGGACATCCGCGTAGGTACTGTCCTAGACTGCCAGCGCGTGCCGAAAGCCGACAAGCTCCTGCAGTTCACCATTGCCGACGGCCTCGACAACCGTACCATCCTCAGCGGCATCGCCCAATACTATAAGCCCGAAGACCTCGTAGGCAAACAGGTGCTATTCATCGCCAACCTCGAGCCACGCAAGATTCGCGGCATCGTGAGTCAAGGCATGCTGCTCAGCGCCGTCGACATTGACGGAAACCTCTCGCTCACTACATTGGAGCATGAACTGAAGCCCGGCAGCGAAGTCTGCTAACTGCCGTTCAGCCGTTTGTTATTGTACCAAAGCGCTTGGGACACGTGTCCTAACCCGTTGGGACACCTTACCCAACCCGTTAGGACACGTGTCCTAACGGCTTTGGGAGATAAGAACGTTTGCTTTTCACCTCCATATATCAAGAAATGGCACTCCAGTTGACATTGGTTTTGCGGCGGAGGCGGAGTTGCTGCCAAAGGATGTGGTTTTCGGGACGTGATTCGTCGGGGTCGTCATCAAGGAGGCGAAGGGCGATGTCGCGGACATGCTGAAGAAGAATGCCGTCACGGGCGAGGTTGGCGATGTGAAGGTCAAAGGCTATGCCGCTTTGCTGGGTACCTTCAAGGTCGCCCGGACCGCGCAGCTTGAGGTCAGCCTCAGCAATTTCAAAACCATCAGTGGTGCGCGTCATAATATCGATGCGCTTGCGGCTCTCGTCGGAGAGTTCATAGGAGGTAACAAGGATGCAATAACTCTGGTCGGCACCTCTCCCCACACGTCCGCGCAACTGATGGAGTTGCGAGAGGCCGAAACGCTCGGCGTTCTGTATGACCATGATACTGGCATTGGGGACGTTGACGCCCACCTCGATGACGGTGGTGGCAACCATAATCTGCGTTTCACCACGAACAAAGCGCTGCATCTCAGCCTCCTTCTCAGCGGGTTTCAGACGCCCGTGCACCATGCTGACGGCATACTCAGGGAAGACTTCACAAATCGTTCGGTAGCCGTCCTCAAGGTTTTTGAGATCCAGTTTTTCACTCTCCTTAATGAGGGGATAAACGATATAGACCTGCCGGCCAGCATTAATCTGATTGCGCATGAACTGGTAGAGCGAGGCGCGCTGGGTGTCGTAGCGGTGCTCGGTATAGACGGGCTTGCGGCCTGGGGGCAGTTCATCGATGACGGAGACGTCAAGGTCACCGTAAAGCGTCATAGCTAGGGTGCGGGGAATGGGGGTGGCCGTCATAACCAGCACGTGGGGAAGAAAGTCGTTCTTGCTCCAGAGCTTGGCGCGCTGGGCAACGCCGAAACGGTGCTGCTCATCAACGACGACAAGGCCGAGGGAGGCGAAGCTCACTGTATCCTCCAACACGGCGTGGGTGGCAATAAGGAGATTGACGCTGCCGTCTTCAAGACCACTGAGAATAGGGGCACGACGACATCCCTTGACGCTGCCCGTGAGAAGTTCCACGCGGACAGGAAGCCCCTCGAGCAGGGTGCGGATGGTGGCGTAGTGCTGTTCGGCAAGGATTTCTGTAGGAGCCATGATGCAGGCCTGATAGCCATTACCGATAGCGATGAGCATGACCATGAGGGCCACAAGTGTCTTGCCGCTGCCGACGTCGCCCTGCAGGAGGCGGTTCATCTGACGCCCGCTGTTCATGTCGGCACGCATCTCGCGAATGACTCGTTTCTGAGCCTCAGTCAGCGGGAAGGGGAGCTTTTCGTTGTAGAATGAATTAAACAGCTGTCCGACGACGGTGAAGCAAAGTCCCTGACTTTTCTGCTGTCTCAATCGAGCATAGCGCAGGATATCAAGCTGAATGTAAAAAAGCTCTTCGAACTTCAGCCGGTACTCGGCACGACGCAGCTGCTCGGGGTTCTCAGGGAAATGCATGCAGCGGAGGGCTTCGTCGAGCGGCATGAGGTGGTGTTCCTGCACGAAATAGTCGGGCAACGTCTCGGGAACAGGCTCTTTAAGTACGCTGAAGAGGGTGCGCATCAGCTTCTCCATGCCGCCCGAGCTGAGGTTCATGCGCTTCATGCGCTCCGTGGTGTTGTAATAAGGACGGAGGCCCATGCCGGAGATATCGAGGCCTTCAGCGGGGTCGATATCAGGGTGAGCGATGTTGATGCGGCCGTTGAAAACGGTAGGCTTTCCGAAGACGATGAACTCCTTGCCGATGATGTAGCGTTTCTGGATGTACTTCCCGTACTGAAACCAGACGAGGTCGATGATGCCGGTGCCGTCGGAAAAATGGGCAATGGTGCGTTCCTTACGACCCGTGCCAACAATCTCATAGCTGAGAATCTTGCCTCGCAGCTGAATGTAGGGCATGTTGCCGTCTATCTCGTGGATGTAATAGAGACGGCTACGGTCGATGTGCTTGTAGGGAAAGTAATAGAGGAGGTCGTTGAGTGTGGTGATGCCCAACTCCTTACGCAGCATTTCGGCACGCTGCGGGCCGACGCCGGAGAGATACTGGATGTCGGTATGGGCAAGGGTGCTCATAGAATCTCAGCCACAGCGAGGTCGTAGGGAGTGGTAATCTTTATGTTCTCGCGGTTGCCCTCAACAAGGGTGACAGGATGTCCCAGAGCTTCAACCACAGAGGCATCGTCGGTAAAGGCTTCGGAATAGGGCTGGGCATAGGCATCTCGCAAAAGACCAAGACGGAAGGTCTGGGGAGTCTGCACAAGCCGATAGCGGTTGCGGGGGACGGTGCGGTTTTTCGATCCTCCCACATCATCAAGCACTTCACGCAGGGTTTCCACAACAGGAATGACAGGAAGCGCGGCACCATCACGTTCGGCAGCCTCGAAACAGGCGGCGATGACTTCGTGGGAAACGAACGGACGCACACCGTCGTGAACGGCGACAAGCGACTCGAGACTTGCGGGCTGCCCATCAGGTTGTCCATTCAATAAGGCTTGCAAACCGTTGCGGACAGAGTGAAAACGGGTTTCGCCTCCGCTAACTATGGTGTGGGGCACACGGAACACATACTCCCGACAAAGGCGTTCCCAATACACCTGCTGGCTTTCGGGCAAAACAAGAATGAGCGGCATGGAAGAGTCGAAGGAGTGGAAGTTCTCCAACGTAAGCATGAGCAGAGGGCGTCCCTGAACGGCGAGGAACTGCTTGGGGGTGTCGCTTCCCATGCGCAGCCCTTTGCCTCCTGCCACAATGATGGCGTATCTTTGCGTTCCCTCCACGGCCCCGTCTCTTTAGCCTCTGACCTCTAATGTCCGGCCAAACATCATGCCGGAACGGATTTCGTCAGCTTTTTCCCTGCCGCAGAACTGCTCGACTAACGCAAAGCCGAGAGCGGGTGCTGCAGCCGGGCCGCAACCCGTGAGGAGCGTATCGCCGTCCTTGACAATAAGGGCGTTGTCATTTATTTCGGCACCTTTCAGATGTTCTTCAAAACCTGGATAGCAAGTAGCAGGGCGTCCATTCAGCAAACCCAGCTCACCTAGCACGGCAGGAGCTGCACAGATAGCTGCCAAGGGGGTACCTTCGCGGTGCTTCTTCTCAAGCAGTTCGCAGAGCGGTTCGCAGTTCAGCAGGTTAGCTGCTCCAGGCATACCGCCAGGGAGGAAGAGCAGGGCGGCATCATCGTAGTCGCAAAGGCCAAAAATGGTGTCAGCCATAACAGGGATGCCATGTGCACCAACGACGGTGAGGTCTTCGTAGATGGAGACGGTGACGACGTCGAGCTCGGCACGACGCATGATATCAACAGGAGTCAATGCCTCGATTTCTTCGAAACCTTCGGCAAGAAAAACATAGACTTTCTTCATGGGTAGGATTTTATTGCAATTTGAAATAGTAGGTAATGGAGCCTATCTGGTTTTCTGTCTCTTCAACAGCGTTAAACCTTGCTTTCTTAGCCGCGTTAATAGCAGCCTGACGCAACTGCGGGTTAGAGGTTTTGGTACGAAGGCTGATGGTAGCAGAGATGACCTCTCCAGCGGGATTGACGGTGATTGCGACAACCACGGTACCTTCGTCCTGCACGTTCTCGGTGGGTTTGGGAAGTTCGCCCTCCAAGGTACGGTCGCCGAGATCCCATGTTCCGTATCGTCCGCTTCCGCTGGCGCTGACGGACTCGGCACTTCCTGTCACGGCACCCTGCGTGCCGGCTTGAGCAGCTTGTTCCGTGCTACCTTTAGCTGTCATCTCGGTGCTCTTACCGAAGGCGTTAGCCATAGCAGCGGCAGCAGCTTCAGCAGCTTTTTTCTCCGCTTCGGCGCGTTTGCGGGCCTCAATCTGCTCTGCCGTTTCAATAACGACCGTTTCCTCCGTCTCCTGCGAAATAATCGGCTCTTCGGGAACAGGAGGAGCGGTGTTTTCAATAGCTTCAGGCGTAGGGGTTATCTCAGGCTGAATAGTCTTCACCTCTGTAAAGCGATAGTCCTCCTGCGTACCTTTTGCCAGGCTAACGTCGCCAAGCGTCACCTCCATGCCGCTCTCGCTCAGGTGTGCAGGGACACGCATGATGACGGTCAGCAACAGCAGCAGCAACAGGGCGTGAATAACCAACGTCCCTACGATGCCTGTTATTTTTGACGAGTCTACTTTCACTATCTCTTTTTATCTGGTTTACGGGTGGCAAGCACCATCTTGTAATTATTATCGTTGGCAATGTTCAACACATTGACAATCTCGCGGTAGGGTACACGTTCGTCGGCATAAAGGGCGACAAACATCTCCGGCTCCTCGGATGCACGCTCAGCCAAAAAGGCAGGCAGTTCGTCGAGGGTAATGGGCATCTCATCCTTGTTACCGAAAGCGGCGTAGTAGTTGAGGTCCTTGTCGATGATGACGCGCGTCAGCGGTTTGGCGGAGGTCTGCTGTTTCCCTTGCGGCAGCAACACCTTGATGGCATTGGGCGACACCATAGTGGACGTTATCATAAAGAATATCAGCAACAAGAAGATGATATCCGTCATGGACGCCATGCTGAACGCCGGATTGATTTTATTCTTTCGCTTCAGGGCCATAATGCTTAGTCTTTAATCATGTCCATGAATGAAAGCGTCTGAGCCTCAAGCCAGTTGGTGATGCTATCCACACGTGAGACGAGGTAGTTGTAGGCAAACATGGCGATAATGCCGACGATAAGTCCGCCCACGGTGGTGATCATGGCCTGATAGATGCCACTGGAGAGCAGGGTAATATCAATGTTATTACCCGCGTTGGCCATCTCCCAGAAGGCGCGCACCATACCGAGCACTGTGCCAAGGAATCCGATCATCGGAGCACCGCTGGAGATGGTAGCCATGATGGAAAGGCCCTTCTCAAGCTTGGCAACCTCAAGGTTGCCGGCATTGTCGATAGAGGCACGGATGTCAGCCGTGGGACGGCCCAGACGTTCCAATCCCTTTTCAATCATGTTGGCGATGGGGCTGCCCGTGACACGGCAGAAGTTGATGGCGGATTTCGTGTCGCCATTCTGCACATAGTCGCGGATGCGGTCCATGAACGAAGTATCGACGCGACGGGCTTTCTTGAGCACCGTCAAGCGTTCGAAGAAAATGTAGAAGCAGATGACGGAAAGGATAGCCAGGATAAGCATTATCCAGCCTCCCTTCAAGGTCATATCCCAAAGGTTCATCGTATTGCCTGTTTCTACTATTTCTGTCAGGACAGGGTTGTCTGTCAATTCTGAGGCCGCAGCCTGCAAAGTTTCTGCTTGGAGGAATAACATTTCTTTTCTATGATTTACGATTGAACAATATGCATGTGTAGAGTTACTCTAAGCATTGCTTGTATTGCTTGATGGTTTCGGCAATGCCCAGATAGAGGGCATCACAGACGAGCTGATGCCCGATAGAGACTTCTTCCACCCAGGGAATCTGTTCGTGGAAGTAGCGAAGGTTCTGCAGGCTGAGGTCGTGCCCGGCATTGAGTCCCAGTCCACAAGTGCGTGCTCTCTGGGCGGCTTCGAGGAAAGGAGCGATAGCAGCCTCGCGGTTAGCGGTATAGACTGCGGCATAGGGCTCGGTATAGAGCTCTATGCGGTCGGTGCCGGTCTTAGCTGCGGCCTCCACCTGCTCGCGCTCGGCGTTGATGAAGATAGACGAGCGGATGCCTGCAGCCTGCAGCCTATCCACGATGCGGGAGAGGAAATCCACATTTCCCTTGACATCCCAGCCGTGGTTGGAGGTAATCTGATCGGGGGAGTCCGGCACCAGCGTCACCTGGTCAGGACGCACACTCAGCACCAGCGCCATAAAGTCCTCCGAGGGATAGCCTTCGATATTCAGCTCCGTGTGAAGACGCGGGCGGAGAGCCAGCACATCGCTGCGACGGATATGACGCTCATCGGGACGGGGGTGCACGGTGATACCGTCAGCACCGAACGATTCACAATCAAGGGCAAACTTCAGCACATCGGGCCGGTTGCCCCCGCGAGCGTTGCGCAACGTAGCCACTTTATTGATGTTTACACTGAGTCGAGTCATAATATTAATTAGGTATAAATCCTCTTTTTCGGTGCAAAGTTAAGCGTAAAAATGATTTTTACCTCTATTTATAGCATTTTTATGCTGTTCTTTTAGGAATTATTTATATTTTTGCCATCGTTTTAAGATTGTACTTATGAAATTCGTGCTCTTCGGACATACGATTAACTCCTCACGGGCGTCTGTTGCAGACAATTTGCTGGCACTTCTGAAGGCCCGTGGCGATGAAGTGACGGATGAACTGACGCCCGATGTGGATATGGTTATCAGTTTGGGCGGCGACGGCACCTTCTTGAAAGCAGCCGAGAAAGTGGGTGCTTCGGGCATCCCCATCGTCGGCATCAACACAGGCCATCTGGGCTTCCTTGCCGACGTGAGCACCGATGAAATGGACGATTTTTGGGATTGTATCCATAAAGGACACTACGAAGTCCGAAGCCGGAGTGTGCTTCACACGGAGGTTTTCCAGCCGAAGCACGTCCACACAGACCCGATAGTTCTTCACGCGCTGAACGAGGTGGCTGTCACCAAACATGACAGTGCCTCCATGATTAGCATCAGGGCTTTTGTGAATGGGGAACTGCTTACTACCTATCGTTCTGACGGCCTGCTCGTTTGCACTCCTACGGGCTCCACGGCCTACTCACTCAGTGCAGGAGGGCCCATCATTCATCCGCAGTCCGACGTCATGCTACTCACCGCCGTGGCCCCTCATAGCCTCAACATGCGCCCCATCATCATCTCTGACGATAAGGAGATAGAGCTTGTCGTGGATAGCCGCAGCGGACATTTCCTGGTTGCTGCTGACGGACAAAGCGCCAACTTCGATGCCGGCACACGCCTTGTCCTCCGTAAAGCGTCCTACCGAATCAACGTCGTCAAGCAGACGGGCAACACGTGGTTTCGCACCCTCCAGAAGAAGATGAACTGGGGAATTTAGCCGTTTTTCGCCTTTTTGCTTTTCCGATTTCACCCCTGAATGGCGGATTTCGCCCCATATTTCCGTATTTTATCCCTTTGCCTTCGTTTTTGGCCAATAAAAATCGAAAATGTTAAAATAAAGTGCGACCTTTGCAGCCGAAATTCAAAAATCAGTTGTAAAAATGACACATTATTTGACTCATTTCGAGACTGCCGTTAAGACTTTTTGGAACAATCCGGCTCTCTCAAACTACGGAAAAGAAGATTTCACTTTCGGCCAGGTTGCCGAGCAAATCGAACGTAACCACATCCTCCTGGAGCTTGCTGGCGCCCAGCGCGCCGACAAAGTTGTACTTTGCGCCCGCAATTCGGCTCAGTGGGCAATGGCTTTCATGAGCGTCACCTCCTACGATGCTGTTGTCGTTCCTGTATTAAATGATTTCCCGCCCGAGAGCGTGCAGACGCTGACTGCCCACTCCGATGCTACCGTCATCTTCACCGAGCCCGGCATCTGGGAGAAGATGGATGCTGCAGCCATGCCCAACCTGAAAGCCGCTTTCAATATGCTTTCCGGCAAGGCGCTGATGCTGCGCGACTCAGAGTATACTGCCGAGACCATTAAGGACAAGGTGGAAGAGGAGTTCAAAACACGTTTCCCCAACGGCATGAAGCCCGAGAACGTTAGCTACCCCACCGGCTCACTCGACGAACTGGAGATTATCAACTACACCAGCGGTACTACCAGTGCTCCGAAGGGCGTCATGCTCTCGGCTCGCAACTTCAGTTCCAACATTGAGTTCGGCCGCAACCGCATCGCTGCCTACGAGGGAGAGACTATGCTCTCCATGCTCCCAATGGCACACCTCTACGGCATGGCCTTCGAGTTTGTCTACCCCCTCTCACAGGGCGTCCACATCACGTTCCTCGGCAAGACCCCCACGCCCAGCGTGCTCATCAAGGCGCTGTCTGACGTGAAGCCTCACCTGATTGTCACCGTGCCCCTCGTGGTGGAGAAGATTTTCAAGGCCAAAGTCATCCCCACGCTCCAGAAGCCCGTCATGAAGGTACTGCTTGCCATCCCTGGCATCAGCAACATCATCCTTGGCAAGGTAAAGAAGAAACTCATCTCGACCTTCGGCGGCTATCTGCGCTCAGGTTTGGTGATGGGTGGTGCAGCCCTCGGTGAGACGACGGAGAAATACATGCATCGCATGCACTTCCCCTACACCGTTGGCTACGGCATGACCGAGTGCGGTCCCCTCATCGGCTACGAGCACTACTCGAAGTTCGTTCCCCGCTCCTGCGGCAAGCCCGTTGACGGCATGAAGGTGCGCATCGCCTCCGCCAACCCCGAGACCGAGGTGGGTGAGATTCAGGTACACGGCGAAAACGTGATGATGGGCTACTACAAGAACCCCGAAGCCACCAAGGCTACCTTCACCGACGACGGCTGGCTCCGCACCGGCGACCTAGGCCTCGTGGACAAGGACGGCAACATCTTCATCAAAGGCCGCAGCAAGAACATGATTCTCAGCGGCAACGGACAGAACATCTATCCTGAGGAGCTGGAAGACAAGCTCAATGCCCTTCCCCTTGTGTCGGAGTGCCTCGTGGTAAGCCGCAACAACAAGATTGTAGCCTTGGTGGTGCCTGACATGGACGGCTTCAAGCCGCTGGCCGAGCAGGGCCGCACCATCGAGTCCGTCATGACGGACTATCTGGCACAGGTCAACGCCAGCCTGCCCGCTTACAGCCACATCAACAAGATTGAGCTTCGCAGCGAACCCTTCGAGAAGACCCCGAAGCGTAGCATCAAGCGCTTCATGTACCAATAACGTCATTCACGTCAGAAAAGCAGCGTCGGCATGTGGGACTCACATGCCGACGCTTGAGTTAGCCCCCAATTGTACAACCTGCGCACTTTACTTATATTTCATTTAACCGAGACGGTGACTCAGATATCAGATATCAGTTTTCTCATGAGCACCATCACACCCCTTGAACAAAACTTTTATTATATATAATTATATATATATATAATTATATATAATAAATTATTAATAGTAATAGTTAATTACTTTTCTATCGGCTGTTGCTTACAATCGCAAACCCATAACCCCAAATTACTAACTGTTGCCCCCTACACCCTGTTCAATAGAAAACTGATATCTGATATCTGAGTCACACGCTCGATTATCCCAGTGGGCTGGCGGCACGACGCAGTGGGATAATTTGTCACTCCACTACGCACGCGTTTGTTCATAGTCCATAATTCACAGCTCATAGTAAAATCGGCGCGAGAAGGGGCTCTCGCTGCCATCGGAAACTGGCAAAAAAAGATGTATTATCTTTGCAGCGGAAATAGCAAACCGCCATGTCACTCAAATGTTTTCTCCACGATTTCTATGGGATATTTTATGGGCAGTTCGTGAGTAATTCACGGAGGCCTTTTCGAAAAAAACGGCAGACAACTCAATTTTTTTAAAAATAATTTGCATTTGCCAACAAGAAGTCTTACTTTTGAGGTCGCAAAAGAAAACGTATTGTTTAACCTTTAAAAAATCAAGTATGAAAAAGTATTTGGCAGAAATGGTAGGAACCATGGTATTGGTTCTGATGGGCTGCGGCACGGCCGTTAGTCTGGCTTGCGGTACGGACACCGCATCGGTTGTTGGCACAGCATGTGCATTCGGTCTGGCTGTCGTGGCTATGGCTTACACAATTGGCGGCATCAGCGGTTGCCACATCAACCCCGCCATCACGCTTGGCGTGTTGCTCTCAGGCCGCATGAGCGGCAAGGATGCTTTCTGGTACATTGTCTTCCAGTGCATCGGCGCTGTGCTGGGCGCAGCTATCCTCTTTGCCTTCACGAGCGTTGCAACGGGCTTTGGCGGCACGCTGACAGGCGCCAACACCTGCGCCGGAGCAGGCAGCCAGCTGGCAGGCTTCATCGTTGAGCTTGTGCTGACGTGCGTCTTCGTGCTCGTCGTCCTGGGCACCACCGATGCTGAGAAGGGCGCTGGCAACTTTGCCGGACTGGCCATCGGCCTTTCGCTGATTCTCATCCACTTCGTCGGCATCAAGTACACCGGCACGAGCGTCAACCCCGCCCGTTCCTTCGGTCCCGCCCTCTTCGAAGGTGGCCAAGCCCTGAAGGACCTCTGGGTATTCATCGTGGCTCCTCTCTGCGGTGGCGCCCTCGCTGCCCTTATCTGGAAATGCCTCGCTGGCTGCAAGTGCAAGAAGGACTAAGCGACGAAACCCTGAAGTTTGCCCGTGCACATCGCATGGACGACGTACAGCGACTCCTGCTGGGGCATGCCCCAGCAGGAGTTGATGTCGCAGGGGCTGTGACGCAGATTGAGGGCTGGCGCACAGCGTGTCACAAACTGCCGACGTGGGCGGCATGCGACGCAGTCGTCTACCCTTCGCGTCTAGCCATGGAGCAATGCTCAAGCGAGGCTACGGCGCGATACAAAGCCCGCCTGGTGGGCCATGTGGAAGGGCCTACGCGCCTCGCCGACCTGACAGGAGGCTTCGGGGTGGACTGCACGATGATGGCAGCAGCATTCCATGAGGTGACCTACGTGGAGCGAAACCCCACGCTGTGCGTCGTGACAGCGAAGAACTTTGCCGCCTTCGGGCTGGCGCACGTCCACGTGGTGCTGGACGACGCCCGCAACGTGCTGGAGCACCTGCCCAGGCAGGACTGGATAGTTGTTGATCCAGCGCGACGCGACACCACAGGCCGTAAGATGGTCTCGCTGGCAGACTGCGAGCCCGACGTGGTAACACTGGAGCCGCTGCTGCTCTCCAAGGCGCGACGCGTGCTGATAAAGTGCTCGCCCATGCTCGACATCAGCCAGGCATTGCGCCAGCTCCGTTCCGTGCACGAGGTACACGTCGTTGCCGTGCAAAACGAGTGCAAGGAGCTGCTGCTGATATGCGGCTCATCTCCCAAAAAGCCAACTATCCATGCCGTCAACTTGGGGGCAGACAGCAGCATAGAATCCGACTTCGTCTTTACCCCCGAAGAAGAGCTAGCCTGCATCCCTGCCTACACCGACCGTGTGGGGCATTGGCTCTACGAGCCGAACGTGGCGCTGCTGAAAGCAGGATGCTTCAAGCTGCCTGCCGTGCGCTATAGCCTGCAGAAACTCCACCCCAACAGCCAGCTCTACACGTCCGACACACTCTGCCCCGATTTCCCTGGACGCACATTCGAGGTGATGGGAGCCTCGGGCTTCGGCAAGCAGGAGGTGAAAACCCTGGTGGGCAACCTGCGAAAAGCCAACATCGCCATCCGCAACTTCCCCGAGAGTGTCGATGTCCTTCGCAAGCGCCTCCACCTGTCAGAGGGAGGTGACGACTACCTCTTCGCCTCTACCCTTTCCGACAACCGACACACGCTCATACTTTGTGTTTTGGCTCACAAGGGGTGAAAAGCGCCAAATCTATGCTAAAAAGTGCTGTTTTTTGCAAAATAAGCCTTTATTCCCGAAAAAAAGAATTATCTTTGCGGCAATATAAGGAAATATCTATCTATGGCAGTAACCATCAAACCTATCTCAAACACATCGAAGAGAGACCTCAAGAAGTTCATCCTCTTTAATTACAAACTATACCGCCACAGCAAGTATGCCGTCCCAGAAATGTATGACGACCTGATGAGCGTCTTCATGCCGAGCCGCAATGCGGCGTATGAGTTCTGTGACGCGCAGTTTTTCCTGGCCTACAGGGGCTGTAAGATTGTGGGGCGCGTGGCTGCCATCATCAACAATCGCGCCAACGAGACGTGGGGCAAGAAGTCTGTGCGTATTGGCTGGATTGACTTCATCGACGACGAAGAGGTGTCGCAGGCACTGGTGGACGCCGTCATCCAGTGGGGCAAGGAACGAGGCATGACGGAGGTGGAAGGCCCGCTGGGCTTTACGGATTTCGACCGCGAGGGTATGCTCATCGAGGGCTTTGACCAGCTGGGCACGATGGCGGCTCACTACAACTATGACTACTACCCCAAGCACATGGAGAAGATGGGCTTCACGAAGGGCGCAGACTGGGTGGAGTTTAAGATTTATCCGCCCAAGGAGGTGCCCGAGAAGTTCCAACGCGTGTGCGACATCGTGAAAAGCCGCTACCACCTCCACGTGGGCAAATACACCTCGCGCAAGAAACTGAAACAAGAGCGCGGGCAGGAGATTTTCCAAGTTATCAACGACGCCTACACGCCGCTCTACGGCTTCTCACGTCTCAGCGAAAAACAAATTAACCAATACATCAAGGCATACCTGGGCATTGTGGACCTGCGGCTTATCCCCATGGTGTTTGACGAACAGGAAAACCTTGTCGGCGTGGGCATCATGATGCCCTCGCTGAGCCGTGCTCTGCGACGCGGACGGGGAGCACGCCGTTTCTGGGGCTATCTGCCGCTGGCGTGGACGCTATTTGTGCGCCGTCCGAAGAACACGGACCTACTGCTTGTGGCCGTCAAGCCCGAATATCAGGGCAAGGGCGTCAATGCCCTGCTGATTGCCGACCTCATCCCCACATACAAGCGGCTGGGGTACAAGTATGCCGAGAGCAACCCTGAGCTGGAAACCAACACGAAAGTGCAGAGTCAGTGGGACTACTTTGATCACGTCAACCACAAACGCCGTCGCTGCTGGGTGAAGGAGATTTGAAGAATTGAAGAATGAGGAATCAGAAATATAGTTTTTTTGAATAGGAACGTTGGCTGAGGAACAGACATTGAATATACCTGAAGCACAGGTGGAATACACGGACGAGAACATCCGTCACCTGAGCGACATGGAGCATGTGCGTACCCGTCCGGGCATGTACATCGGCAAGCTGGGCGACGGTTCGCAGAGCGACGACGGCATCTACGTGCTGCTGAAGGAAATCATCGACAACAGCATCGATGAATTCAAGATGAACGCGGGCAAGCGCATCGAAGTGGACATCGTGGACGACAAGCGCGTCAGCGTGCGCGACTACGGACGTGGCATCCCACAGGGCAAGCTCATCGAGGCCGTCAGCGTGCTCAACACAGGCGGCAAGTACGACAGCAAGGCATTCAAAAAGAGCGTGGGCCTGAACGGCGTGGGCGCCAAGGCCGTCAACGCACTCAGCACCCATTTCGAAGTCCGCAGCTACCGCGACGGCAAGGTGCGCACGGCTATCTTCGAGCGTGGCAACCTCGTGAGCGACATCACGGCTGACAGTTCCGACGAGAGCGGAACCGCCATCAGCTTTGAACCCGACGACACCATCTTCACCCACTACGCCTTCCAGCCTGCCATTGTGGAGACTATGCTCCGCAACTACACCTACCTCAACACGGGGCTTGCCATCATGTACAACGGGCGGCGCATCCTCTCCCGCAACGGCCTCGTCGATTTGCTGACGGACCGCATGACGGCCGAGACACTCTACCCCATCGTCCACCTCAAGGGCGAAGACATTGAGATTGCCTTCACCCACACCAACCAATACGGCGAGGAGTACTACTCCTTTGTCAACGGCCAGCACACCACGCAGGGCGGCACGCACCAGAGCGCCTTCAAGGAACACATCGCCCGCACCATCAAGGAGTTCTTCAACAAGCCCTTCGAATACTCCGACATCCGCAGTGGCATGGTGGCTGCCATTGCTATCAACGTGGAAGAGCCCGTCTTTGAGAGCCAGACGAAGGTGAAACTCGGCTCGACAACCATGACCCCCAACGGAGGCATGAGCCTCAACAAATTCGTGGGGGACTTCATCAAGACGGAGGCGGACAACTACCTCCACCGCAATCCCGAGGTTGCTGACGCCATGCTCCAGAAGATCCAAGACTCGGAGAAGGAGCGCAAAGCCATCGCCGGCGTCACCAAGCTGGCGCGTGAACGGGCTAAGAAGGTGAACATGCACAACCGCAAGCTGCGTGACTGCCGCTTCCACCTCAACGACGTGAAGGGCGAGCAAGGTGAGGACAGCTGCATCTTCATCACCGAGGGCGACAGCGCCAGCGGCAGCATCACCAAGAGCCGCGACGTAAATACGCAGGCCGTTTTCAGCCTGCGCGGAAAGCCACTTAACTCTTTTGGACTTACCAAAAGGGTGGTCTATGAAAACGAAGAATTCAACCTGCTGCAAGCCGCACTCAACATCGAGGACGGACTGGAGGGGCTGCGCTACAACAAGGTCATCGTGGCAACGGATGCCGATGTGGATGGCATGCACATCCGCCTACTGATGATTACCTTCTTCCTGCAATTCTTCCCTGACCTTATCAAGAAAGGGCACGTCTATATCCTACAGACGCCCCTTTTCCGTGTGCGAAACAAGAAGAAAAGTATCAAGGGCTTCCGGCAGGAAAACTTCCCTGAGGCTGACCCGACAGGCGATTTCATCACGCTCTACTGCTACAGCGAGGAAGAACGCCTTGATGCCATTCACCGTCTTGGACCTAATCCCGAAATTACCCGCTTCAAGGGTCTTGGCGAAATCTCGCCCGACGAATTCCGCCATTTCATCGGCAAGGACATCCGTCTGGAACAGGTGTCGCTGCAGAAGAACGATGCTGTCATGGGGCTGTTGGAGTTCTACATGGGAAAGAACACCATGGAACGCCAGAACTTCATCATCGACAATCTCGTTATAGAAGAAGACAAACCCGAAGAAGAGGAAGACTACTAATCCCAATTTTAAAAAAGTGAAAGCTGTTTTTCCTGGAACATTTGACCCCTTTACTGTGGGGCATTACGACATCGTCCGACGCGCGCTGACGTTTACGGACGAGATTATCATCGCTGTGGGTGTCAACGAGCTAAAGCATACCCTCACGGAACTTAACGAGCGTCTTGCTACCATTCGCGAACTGTACGCCAACGAGCCGCGCGTCAGCGTCACTGCCTACGACGGATTGACAACCGACTTTGCCCGCAGCGTCGGCGCTCTGTTTATCCTACGTGGTGTCCGAAACATCTCCGACTTTGAGTACGAGCGTAACATGGCTGACATTAACCGTCATCTGACGGGTATTGAGACGGTGCTGCTCTTCAGCAGTCCCGAACTGGCCTACATCAGCAGCAGCATGGTACGCGAGCTTATCCATCTTGGAAAACCCGTCGACGAATTCCTTCCCCAATGAAACGAACATCCCTACTCCTTTCCCTCTTTTTGGGTGCACTCTCCGTCTTTGCGCAGAGCATTGAGGTTAACATGGGCCAGATGCGCAAGCTCATCATGGCCGAGGGCGCTATCACCAGCCTCTACGTCGATGACGTGGATGAGGACAAACTGGTGGAGGCTGGCATCAGCGCTATGCTGAAACAACTTGACCCACACTCCACCTACGACAACGCCGAGGAGGTGAAGAAACTCAATGAACCTTTGCAGGGTAACTTTGAGGGTATCGGTGTGCAATTCAACATCGCGGAGGATACGCTGCTGGTTATCCAAACCGTTTCAGGAGGTCCTTCGCAGCGCGTAGGCATCCTGGCGGGCGACCGTATCATCTCTGTCAACGACACAGCTATTGCCGGCGTGAAGATGACACGCGAAGAAATCATGAAGCGCCTCCGTGGCCCGAAGGGAACGATAGCCAATCTCGGCATCGTACGCCGCGGCGTCAAGGAGCCGATGACGTTTGTCGTCACACGTGATAAGATTCCCGTTAACACCCTGGAGGCAGCTTACATGATTGCCCCAAAGATTGGCTACATCCGCTTAGGAAGTTTCGGGCAGACGTCACACGACGAAGTTACTGAAGCTATGGATAATCTGCTGAAGAAAGGGATGAAAGATCTCATCCTCGATCTTCAGGACAATGGGGGCGGCTACTTGCAGGCAGCCGTTGACATTGCGAACGAGTTCCTGGAAGAAGGACAGCTCATCGTCTATACCGAGGGGCGCCGGGTACCGCGTCAGGAGTTTACAGCCGCAGGTGGCGGGCGTTTCCGCAAAGGGCGTCTGGTGGTACTCATCAACGATTATTCTGCTTCGGCTTCCGAGATTGTCACCGGTGCCATACAAGATTGGGACAGAGGCTACGTTGTCGGACGCCGCTCGTTTGGCAAGGGATTGGTGCAGCGTCCCATCCCCTTCCCTGACGGCTCCATGATTCGCCTCACCGTAGCTCACTACTATACCCCCAGCGGACGCTGTGTACAGAAGCCCTACGGCGAAGGCACCGATTACAAGAAAGACCTCCTTAACCGTTTCAATAATGGCGAGATGTCCAATGCTGATAGCATCCACTTCCCCGACTCGCTCAAGTACGCCACGAAAGTGCTGGGACGCACCGTCTATGGAGGTGGAGGCATTATGCCGGACCGTTTCGTTCCCATCGACACAGTCAGCTACACCAAGTATCACCGCGAGCTTGTAGCCAAAGGAGTCATCAATCAGGCTAATCTATATTTTATTGATAACTTCCGCAAGCAATGGGAGAAACAATATCCCACGTTTGCCAAGTTTAATAAGCAGTTCGAAGTGACGGACGACATGCTTGACGTTGTGCTCCGTAAGGCAGAAGAAGCCAAGGTGAAATTCGACGAAGAAGCCTATAAGGCTTCGCTACCTCTGCTACGCACTCAACTCAAGGCCCTCATCGCCAGGGACCTTTGGGAGCAGAGCAACTATTTCGAAATCATCAACACCACCAACGAAAGCGTCAGCGCCGCACTGGATTACCTAAATAGCAAGTAAGCCGTCTTCTGCTTAATAATAGTCTGTCACTTTTCAATTACGTCGCGCAGAGGTTGACCTGTGAGCGGCCAAAGTATGTTCGGGGCTATCTCAAGGAGAGGACGCCAAACGAACTCCCGCTGCAACATCAGCGGATGGGGCACGGTGAGACGAGTAGTATGTATAATACGGCTGCCGTAAAGGAGAATATCTATATCAATGGGGCGATCCTGATAATCTAACTTCGCGGAACTCTTGTGCTTGCGGCCAAGCTGGCGCTCAATGCGTTGGGTGATATCCAGCAAACGAGTTGGGGTAAGCGAGGTCTCAAGGGCGACAACCATGTTGAGAAACTTGTGCGAAGAGACGAAACCCCATGGCTCGCTCTCTATGATAGACGAGCGGCACATGAGGTTTCCAGTCTTTTCAACTAACAGGGAAATGGCCTGTTCAAGAAGTTCTTCGCGATTGCCTTCGTTGCTGCCTAACCCGAGATAGACGATATTGTGCATGGGCACAATCAGAACTGCATCTCACGCCAAGTCTCAGCAGCCTGCTGAGTAGCTGTGGTGGCAGGAGTCTGCGACTTGCGCATCTTCAACTGAGGAGCAATGGTTGAGACGTTGCGCTGCAAACGGTCAGAGAGCAGACCGAAGTTAATCATGCCACCCGTCTCCTGCATCTCCTTCAGCAGATAGTAGGTAAAGAGGCCGTGTCCCTGTTCAGGATAACCTTGTGCGGTTTCGTTGCCCTGAGCTGCGGAGAAGACAACGACGGAACCACCACCAAGCTCAGCTTCCTCAGCTTCAATCTCCACACCACGCAAACCGTCGGTAACGCCCTCGTTCTCACGGTTAACGCCGCTGAAGCAGGCATCAAGGAAAACGCTGGTCTGATGGAAAGCAAGTTCACCCAGTTTAGCATAGAAAGCATCAAGAGCTATGCCACGCTGGGGGCTGGTACCACGCACATCGGTAGGAAGGATATAGGCTTTATTCTTATTCTTCACATCGGGCACACCATGACCGGCATAATAGACAATGAGGTTCTTTCGCTCACGGTCGGGGATACGCTGCACCCAGTCTTCAAGCTCTTCCTCCAGAATCATCTGCTTAGTAGCATCCTCCGTGAGGTGAATGTTCTGTGCGGGGATGCCAAGAGTTTTCTGACAATACTCAGCAAAGACGCGGGCATCGTGAATAGCATAAGGAACGTCGGAGACAAAGCGGTAATTCTGGTTACCAATAACAAGGGCATAGGTGTTGTTGCGGGCATAGTATCCCTGTGGAATGATGGAATCAACGCCTGAGGTCATGTAATCGTAGTCGATATCAAGAACACGGCCTGCTGTGAGTTTTTCTATCGCCGAAGGGGCAAAGCCATACTCAGCGGCATTACCGGCATTGATGTACGAGGGCAGACGACGCACTTCGCCGTTGTAGAGGGCGTGACGAACACGTTTGCCTATCTTCACCTCATTGGCAAAGACGTGATGACCGAGAATAGCTGTGGGGCTAAGCTCAATGCTCTGCAGATTAGTACAAGAAACGAAAGCCTGATCCGCGACGCGGCACTGATCGGGAATCTTGACACTATTTAGGGAAGAACAACGCGCGAAAGCGATAGTCTCGATGCTGTGCAGGCTGACGGGGAAGGAAATATTGCGCAGATGTGTGCAGCCGAGGAAGGCTCCCCATCCAATCTGGGTGACATCGCGCCCAAGGAAGACGACCTCCTGTAGGTTCTCAAGTTCAGCAAAAGCGCATGAGCCGATACGAATCACGCCAGAACCGATTTGTACTTTCTTCACGTCAAGTTTCTTCTTCGTCCATGGAGCAATGTTGTGCTTCATGTCGTAGTCGGGAATGGAAACGTAATCGCCTACCTTACTGGCGTTGGCAATAGTGAGAGTGAGACCGTCAAAAACCCACTTGACATCAGGGCCGCAGTTACCTTCCATTTTGTAGATGGACGTCTTTGCCCAGCCTGAAGGCAGGCAGAGAAGGGCAAGAAGGAGGAAAATGATATGCTTTTTCATATACTAGGTATTTTTACATTCTGAACTGGATATAAAAACGAGTGAAATTGCTTTTGAAACCGGCAGTCTTTTTGCCGAAATCAGCGGTGTTGAGCGGCTGGTACTTGGTGTCGCCTGTGCGTTTTTCAAAGCCTACACCGATAGCCTTCCATGACATACTGGCACCATACGCTTTGTATAGGCCATGTCCCCAAAGGAGTTTCAGGTTTTCAGCCATAGCGTTATAGTCCGAGGCTCCTCCATTCTGATTGGCATCCTTACTCTTGTTATTGAGCATGTAAAGCACGGAGGCCTGATAACCCACGTGATAGTAAACGTTAATCTTCAGATAGTGGATGCCATCGTAATTGATATAATTGAACGGGGCAATGGTAATCGAAGGACCGAGGGACATACCGTAGGTGGCCTCGTATTTTTCGAGGTTCCAAGGTGTGTAGTAGTAACTCTTCGTCTTCCCGTCCGTTGTAACATCGAACTTCTGACTGCTGTCATAGAGATACTGTCCAGCTGAGGCAAAATAGTGGCTGGCACTAAGGTCGAGACCCGTGTAATCAAGACAAATCTGCACGGTGTTGGCAATGGGTTTCTTGTGGAGCGGATAGTTACGTCCCTTCTGAAGGGCGAAACTCCAATCGGCTTTTCCACCATTGAAATACCCTTTGGCAATGGGTGCATAGCCTGTTTCAACGGGATGCCAAGGCGTGAGGGTTGCCTCTTTGTTGTAGGCGATGTTGAAAAATCCGCGCCGTCCCCAGACACTGGCATAGTGCATCTCGCGGGTGTTGCGCGAAGTCACATCCTGTTGTTCCTTGATAATGTCGTCAATGGTGACGATTTCCGTTGAGTCCTCTTTCATGTCGAGATTCGACCATCGGTTGTCTTCTTTCTCCACTTGGGCGAATGCTGTCAGCACCGATAAGCAAGCGGCAAATAGCAAGAGTCTTTTTTTCATATCGTTATTGTAATTATTCTTCTGCGTCTTTATTGATGATTTTCACCCATTTTGTCTCCACCACCATCTCACGGTCGGCTTGCTGGCTTTTTCTGAGCCAGTTGCGGAATTCGCGGGCACCGAGGGTGTTCAGATGACGGGCATCGCCTGCGCTGTCAATGGTTTTCGAGAAGGGATTGGGTGAATAGATGATGACAATACCGTCCATCTCGAAGGCCTGCTCAGTAGTGAGGTTGATATGGTAGGGAGCGGGGGGAGTGCTCATCTTGTCGAAGAAGGTGTAACTCTTGCCTCCCTTCACTTCAAAGCGGCCGGTGGTATCGTTCTTGTAGGGCAGCAGGCAGGTAGCCTCGCTGCTATTGCTCTGAATAAGGTAAGCGGCGACATAGCCGTTAGAAGGAGAGCGGAAAGAGACATACATCCGCTCACCGGAAGCGAACTCAGAGGATTCCACCTGCCTTCCGTCCACTTCTTTCAGGATATTCCATCTCAAGTTGGTCTTTGCCTGCACGACCTCACGGGCTTTTCCCCACACTTCAGCAGTAAAGAACAGTTCGCCTTTGATGTATTCCACGGAGATTTCGGGGTCACGGGTGTCGCCCAACCAATCGCCGCGCGACATAGCCTCCGTGTTCATCCAGAAAAACGAACTTTCCACCGTTCCCTCTGCGCTGGAAGACGAGACGTTTGTATCGATGATGTTCGACGATATGCTTTTACCGAAGGCCTTCTCGATAGCATCCGTTTTCGCCCATTCCAGGCATCGCAGTTTGGCTTCCGTTAGGGTGATATTGTCGTTCTCTCCTACGACGTAGGTACCTTTGCCATGGACATCAACTACCTTTTGGGCTTCTGCCAGCATCGGCAGGCAAAGCATCAGCCATAGCGCCACTATCTTCGTATTTCTCATGAGTTTTCTTTTTTTCGCCTGCAAAAATAAGCATAAAATTTTACTCTTCAATGAAAAAGGAAGAAAAATTAGTGCGTATCGTTTCCACGCAATCCAGCTTCTCCCAAGTGAAAAGCTCAACGTCCACGTCGCGCGTTCCATTATAAGCGTTATGGAAATGCTTATGAATCACCTGCGGCTGACGCCCCACATGGCCGTAAGCAGCTGTCTCGGTGTAGATGGGGGCACGGAGCTTCAGCCGTTCCTCAATGGCGTGGGGACGAAGGTCGAAAAGGTCTGTGATACGTTTGGCGATTTCACCGTCCGACAAACTTATATGGCTGCGTCCATAAGTATTCACGAAGATGCTGACGGGCTTTGCCACACCGATAGCATAGGAGATTTGCACAAGCATTTCATCAGCCACCCCCGCAGCTACCATGTTCTTAGCGATATGACGAGCAGCATAGGCTGCGCTGCGGTCAACCTTACTGGGATCCTTACCGCTGAAGGCACCGCCACCATGAGCACCTTTGCCTCCGTAGGTGTCGACGATAATCTTACGTCCCGTCAACCCCGTGTCGCCATGTGGGCCTCCGATGACGAACTTCCCCGTGGGGTTCACATGAAGCGTAAAGTGCGAGTCAAAGAGAGCCGCTGTACGGGGGTCGGATATCTGCGCTTTCACACGAGGCAGCAACGTTTCTTCCACCTCACGGCGGATGGTTGCCAGCATAGCTGCGTCGGCAGCTTCCTGTGTACCTTCCGGCGTTTCGTAATACTGAACGAATTCGTCGTGCTGAGTACTGACAACGATGGTATCTATGCGCAAGGGCGTGCCGTCGTCGGCATACTCAACGGTTACCTGGCTCTTGGCATCGGGACGCAGCCACGTTCTCTCGCGTCCATTGTGCAGATAAGTCATCTCTGTTTTTTCGCGTCGGATGTCAGCCAACGTCTTCACGATGAGGTGAGCCAGCCAAAGCGGCAGCGGCATGTAGTCAGCCGTCTCCTTCGTGGCATAGCCGAACATCATACCTTGATCTCCGGCTCCTTGCTCAAGAGGATTGGCGCGATCCACGCCTCGGTTGATGTCGAGGCTCTGTTCGTGGATAGCGCTCAGCACGCCGCACGAATCGCCGTCGAACATATAGTCGCTCTTTGTGTAGCCAATCCGCTTAATGGTACGTCGCGCGACGTCCTGCAAATCAACATAGGCCTCCGACTTCACCTCACCCGCAATCACCACCTGCCCTGTCGTCACCAGCGTCTCAACAGCCACTTTCGAGTTCGGGTCGTAGGCGAGCAGTTCGTCCAATATGGCGTCCGAAATTTGGTCCGCCACTTTATCTGGGTGTCCCTCCGACACCGATTCAGATGTAAACAAATATCCCATTCCTTTTTTAATTAAAGGGTTTAACCATCGTTATCTGAAAAGAAACGGGGGAAATATCAGTAGGCTGATGCAGGCCAGCGGCACGTGTGCCGGCTGCCGTTTTTAGCATTTTTTACTGAGGTTGCAAGCAGCTCAAATCTTTCCTCATTTCCTTTTCGCCGGCAAAGGTAGTGCAAGTCGAACGAAATACAAAAAAAATCTTGCTTTTTTTTATTTCTGAGTCGCAACCTGACTGAGACAAGGATGTCCTACATCCCCATGCCGCCATCGACTTGGATCACCTGCCCGCTGACGTAGCTGCTGAGGTCGGAGGCAAGAAAGAGGGCCACGCCTGCAATCTCCTCGGGGGTACCCCCACGACGGAGGGGTATCTTCTTCGCCCACTCGGCGCGCACCTCCTCAGGCAGCTGAAGCGTCATGTCGGTAAGGATGAAGCCCGGCGCGATGATGTTGGCGCGGATGCCGCGACTGCCTATCTCCTGCGCGATGCTCTTCGTGAGGCCTATCATGCCCGCTTTCGAGGCTGCGTAGTTACATTGTCCCGCGTTGCCATGCACACCCACCACGCTGCTCATTGAGATGATGCTGCCCGAACGCTGACGCATCATCACGGGTGTAATGGCATGGATGAAGTTGAACGTGCTCTTGAGGTTCACGGTGAGCACCTTGTCCCACTGAGCCTCTGTCATGCGCATCATCAGGCCGTCCTTGGTAATGCCGGCGTTGTTGACGAGGACGTCAATGCGTCCGAAGTCCTTTACAATCTCAGCCACAACGGCTTCCGTTGCCTCAAAATTGGAGGCATCGGAGGCATAACCCTTGACGCGCGTGCCGAAAGCGGCAATCTGGCCGACGGTTTCCTCCATCGCCTCGTTGTACACCAGGTCGGTAATGGCGATGTCGGCGCCTTCCTCTGCAAAACGCAAGGCAAGAGCCTTTCCGATTCCTCGTGCTGCACCCGTAATAAGGGCAACCTTTCCTTCTAGAAGTTTCATATAATTATAAAATTAGGAATTAATAATTATTTAGTTAAGAATTAAGAGTTAAGAGTTAAGAAAAAAAGATTCGGAATTGGGGGTAAAGAAGTTCTGTTCAATCTCATCGAATATGGCGAAGAGTTCATCTACTTTCTCAGCGCGAAGCATGCGGATGCGCGTAGGACGGAAATTCGGAATCCCCTTAAACAGCGGCGTAGCTGCCAGATGACGCCGGATGTGGAGTATCCCCCCATATTCGCCCGAGCGCGCCACGCTCTCCCGCACCTGCTGCCGCAGGATGTCCAGCTTCGCTGAGTCAACAAGTCCACGAGTCAACAAGTCAACACGCGGTATGCAGGCCTCATCGCCACTCGTTGACTCGTTGACCTGTTGACTCGTTGACCTTATATATTCCTTCACTTCCCAGAATATCCAGGGGCAGCCGAAGGAGGCGCGCCCTATCATGATGCCATCCACACCGTAGCGCTCGAAGCATTCCAACGCCCGCTCAGGGGTGGTGATATCGCCGTTGCCGATGATGGGGATGTGCATGCGGGGGTTTTCCTTCACCTTCCCAATCAGGGTCCAGTCTGCCTCGCCCATGTACATCTGGCTGCGGGTGCGCCCGTGAATGGTGAGGGCTGCGATGCCGCAGTCCTGCAGCTGCTCTGCCAGCTCGACGATTATCTTGTGCTCGTGGTCCCAGCCGAGGCGCGTCTTGACGGTAACGGGGATATGAACGGCATCCACGATGGCGCGCGTCATCTCCAGCATGAGGGGGATATTCTGCAGCATCCCTGCCCCTCCGCCCTTGCCTGCCACGCGCTTTACAGGGCATCCGTAGTTGATGTCGAGGATATCGGGCCCTGCCGCCTCAGCCAGTTTGGCAGCCTCCACCATCGAAGGGATGTCGCGCCCGTAAATCTGTATGGCAACAGGGCGCTCCTCATCGCTCACCTGCAGCTTCTGCACCGAGCGGTTCACCCCACGGATGAGCGCATCGGCCGACACAAACTCCGTATAGACCATGTCGGCGCCAAAGCGCTTGCACATCAGCCTGAACGCCGCATCGGTGACGTCCTCCATCGGAGCCAGCATCACAGGCCGCTCACCCAAGTCAATGGTTCCAATCTTCATATCCGACTGCAAAGATAGGGTGAGCCGAGCGATAATGCAAATTTTGGAGCAGCGAAAACAAAATAATGCTTGCGTTTTCTTTGTTGAGTCGCGACATAATTAGACGATAGTCAAATTTCTTTGCAATTATCCGAGGCAACCCCTATCTAAAAGCCCCACAAGGGGATTAAAGGTAGTAAATAATAATGAAAAATGAAAATGAAGCAAGAAAAATAGATTGTCTTGTATGCAGCCAACCGATGACAGGGGCTATTTACTTTTTCACCTTTCATCCTTCATTTTTCATTTGTATTTCTTCGTTTTTAATAAAAATCCTTCATATTCCTTCACAATCCTTCACTCCTTCATTCCTCATATTCAACAAGTTTGAAGGATTGAAGGAAATGAAGGATAAAATAAACTTTTTTCACACGGCTTGTTTCCGCAAAATCTCGCCGTCATCCTTTCAGACCGTCTTAATAGCTGCCCTGATAACAGCTGCTTTCCCTAAAATCCCATCAGATGGGACTTTCCTCCCACACGGTGGGACTTTTTTCCCACCTGCTGGGACTTTCCCAGCGTTTGATGTTATTGCTTCAAATACCTAATTCCTTAGTGAATAGTGAATAGATAATACCTTCGGATGCAGAACATTTTTTCTTAACTCTTAACTCTTAATTCTTAACTAGAATTTTTTAATTTCTAATTCCTCATTTTATAATTTTATTGTACCTTTAATCCCCCTGCGGGGGCTTTTAGATAGGAGTCGCCTCGGAACGGACGGAGCAGCGAACGCAAAGCAAACTCGTTTGCTCTGCTGAGTCGCGACGGACGAAAACGCAGTTAAAAATCAAATATAATTTGCTTTTTCACTCGGCTCACCCTATCTTTGCACCGTGAACTACGACATTCGTGACTTTGAAATCATGGCCCCCGTAGGCTCGCGCGAGTCGTTGGCGGCTGCCATTCAGGCTGGTGCCGATAGCATCTACTTCGGCATAGGCCACCTGAACATGCGTGCCCGCTCTGCCAGCACCTTCACCCTCGGAGACCTCCGCGAGATAGCCTCCACTACTGCCGCACACGGCATCAAGAGCTACCTCACCGTCAACACCATCCTCTACGACGACGACATGGCGCTTATGCGCCAGATCGTCGATGCTGCCCGCGAGGCGGGCATCTCGGCTGTCATTGCCAGCGACGTGGCTGTGATGAGCTACTGCAACGCCGTCGGGCAGGAAGTGCACCTCAGCACGCAGCTCAACATCAGCAACGCCGAGGCCCTCCGCTTCTACGCCCGCTTTGCCGACGTTGTAGTGCTGGCCCGTGAACTCAACCTCCCCCAGGTGCACCAAATCTACGACGTCATCCAGCGCGAGCAGATTCGAGGCCCGCGGGGCGAGCTCATACGGATAGAGATGTTCTGTCACGGAGCCCTCTGCATGGCTGTGAGCGGCAAGTGCTACCTCAGCCTCCACGAACTGGGCAACAGCGCCAACCGAGGCGCCTGCATGCAGGTGTGCCGCAGGGGCTACGACGTCTTCCGCCGTACCGACAGCGGGGGCGAGATGATCCCTGACGACGCCCCCACCTACATCCTCCGCGACAAGGAGAGCGAGATAGAGCTGGAGGTGGACAACAAGTACGTCATGTCGCCCAAGGACCTCAAGACCATCCGCTTCATCGACGAAATGATGCTCGCAGGCGTGCGCGTATTTAAAATAGAGGGGCGCGCGCGAGGGCCGGAGTATGTGCGTACCGTCGTGGAGTGCTACAAAGAGGCCATCCGTAGCGTCGTCGAGGGCACCTTCACCGACGAGAAGAAGTCTGCCTGGGACGAACGCCTCGCTACCGTCTTCAACCGAGGATTCTGGAACGGCTACTACCTGGGGCAGCGCCTGGGCGAGTGGAACCCCCACTACGGCTCCAACGCTACCGAGCGCAAGGTCTATGCCGGGCACGGCGTGAAGCACTACAGCCGTCTGGGCGTAGCGGAGTTCTTCATCGAGGCCACCCCCCTCCGCCTGGGCGACAAGCTCCTCATCACAGGCCCCACCACAGGCGCCGTCTATGTCACCCCCGACGAACTGCGTGTGGACCTCCAGCCCGTCGACGTCGTCCCGCAGGGCACGGCCGTCTCCTTCAAAGTCCCCTGCAAAGTCCGCCCCTCCGACAAACTCTTCGTCATCCGGCACGAGGGATAGCATTTTAACATATTTATACGTAATTGTTGATTCGTTTCTGTTTTTTTCTTGCACGTTTCCGCAAGACCTATTACCTTTGCACCCCGTTTGAAAAAACGGCTGCCGTAGGCAGAAAGGAAAAAGAGAATAGATATTTGTATTAACATTTTTAGGATTAACTAAATCGAAAGAACCTATGAGAAAAAGATTACTTGCTTGTGTAAGGACAGCCGCGATGCTGCTGCTTGCCACGCTCTTCGCCAACACGGCGTGGGCATACGACGATTTGCAACTGTTGAATGGCTATTCGCTGACAGCCTATGCGGACAAATCATATTATATTTCGAGCGTCGATGACTGGGACGCTCTTGCCGCTTATGTCGCCTCAGGCAAAAACTGTCAGAAAATGACCTTCAAGCTGACGGACGACCTCGGCACGACCGATGCCCCTGTCACAACCATGATGGGTAGCGACAAGAGCCACAGATTTGCCGGCACGTTCGACGGCAACGGCAAGACGCTCACCGTCTCCTTAACATCGATCGAAACAAGCCCCAACTACTGCGCACCTTTTGCCTATACAAACAATGTCAAAATCAGCAACCTCCACGTTACCGGCACCATCACGACAACGGGACAATTTGCCGCGGGCCTGGTTGGCTCAAGCAACAACAATGGCACTATCGATAAATGCCATGTCAGCATTGAACTTATCAGCAATTACGACGAAGGCAACAGCAATAGGTATGCCAACCATGGTGGCTTCATCGGCATTTCTGAAAAGAGCGCCACGATCACCGATTCGTGGTTCGATGGAAAGTTCAGCGGCAGGAACTACAAGTATTCCGCAGGATTCATCGGCATCAATAAGGGAAACCCGACAACGCTTACCAACTGTCTGTTCAATCCCCAGTCGTTGGGCAATCTCGACACAACCGGTTCGTGCGAGTTCGTCCACAGTCTGAATGGCGGTACATCTACGCTTACAGATTGTTATTGGGTCACGCATTTTGGCGAACCCGAGAATGCACAGGGCCAGAAGGTCGTTGCTCAACTTTCGGAGGAAATAAGTGGACAAGAAGACCTGAGCTATTACGTCATCACTTTAGACGAAGTCCCCGATGGCAAGACCTATTACATTGTTAAGCACAATCCTACCTGGAACGATGTAAAAGGCGCGCTGGAAGCGGGTACAGATTTTGAATTGACAGGAAACATCGAAGCGGGTACAGAAGACGAATCCATTGTGATTCCCGCTGTGACAATTCCTTCAGGTGAGAACATCACTCTCACCCTGAACGGCACCCTCGACCGCGGTCTTGCCCTTGGACAAGCTCAGGAAGACGGCTTCGTCATCAAGGTCGAAGAAGGCGCCACCCTGACCATCAAAGGAGGTACCATCACCGGTGGCAACAACACCGGCAACGGTGGAGGCATCTACAACGCCGGCACGCTCAACATCATCGGCACCACCATCACAGGTAATTTTACTGCAGGCCACGGAGGCGGCATCTACAATGCCGGCACGCTGACAATTGACGGTGCCACCATCACCGACAACCAAGGCAAGAACGAGGATTGTCTGGGCATCGGCGTCTATGTCGCCGCAAGCAGCACCTTCAGCGTAAAGGGAGAGGTGTTGATCAACGGAAACACCTATACCTATTATAATCCCGAGCAGAAAAAGACTCCGCATAACGTCTATCTCGACGGCACCTCCGTAATTTCCATCACGGGTTCAATGACAGGGTCTGCCATCGGTGTTGAAGGAGGAACGGACAACATCATCGCCTCGTTCGCGGATTTAGAGGAAGCAGCCGACGAGAGCACCTTCCCCGGCATCTTCCAGAACGACAAAAATGCGAAGACGAAGGCCTATGTCGACGGCACCAACAAACAAGTTCTCTGGAACACAACGGGCAAGAAGCCGTTGACGTCCGACGGCATCACCGTTACCGTCAGCTTCGCCGACGACGAAACCCCGACCTACACAGGCTCTGCCATTGAGCCGACGACGGTTACCATTAAGGACGGCACTTCAAACATCACAGAAAGATGCATCGTCTCGTACTCGAATAATGTCAATGCCGGCACAAACACGGCCAGAGTTATCATCTCCGCCAAAGCCGACGACGGTAAATACATCGGTTCCACTACGGTGGCGTTCACCATCGCTCCCAAGCCCATCACCATCACAGCCATCGCCCAGACCATCACCTACGGAAGCTCCATCAACACCGAGTTAACCGAGGAGACTATTGCTGTGGAAGGTCTCATAGAGGAACACTCGCTGGCTGCCATCACCCTGACGGCATCTACAACCGACGTGACAACGAACGGCACCATCACTCCTTCCGAAGCCGCCATCTCGGACGGCACAACGGACGTGACAGCCAACTACGACATCACCTATGGCGACCCCGCCACGCTCACCGTGAACCAGAAGGCTATCACCATCACAGCCAACAACCAGACCATCGCCTACGGCGAAGCCATCCAGCAGGGAGCAGCGTATGTGACG
>JAEEGL011064685.1_pt1 | contig 40432 bp, 31 predicted proteins | sample 9134231 | NCBI WGS metagenome assembly JAEEGL01 (sample SAMN16246548, study PRJNA631951) | gut metagenome | biome: gut microbiome; feature: rumen; material: fiber-attached | host: Bos | place: Iran: Karaj | collected 2018-10
AGCATGGAACCGATGCGGATGTATCCGACTCCGAAATCCTGTCGGAGTTCGTTGCAGCCACCCTGCCCAAGGAACCCACTGACGCCCTCCGCGCTTCTATCCGAGTAGTCAGGACACCCCTTGCCATCCGCTCGTCGTCAAAGCTGGAAGATTCTTATTATCAGCCATTTGCCGGAGTCTATTCCACCTATATGATCCCGGCTACGGAGAACGAGGACCAGCAGCTCCGTCTGCTGTCGAAGGCAATCAAGAGCGTCTATGCCTCGGTATATTTCGCCGCCTCCAAGGGTTATATCACCGCGACTGCAAATGTGATCTCGGAAGAGAAGATGGCTATCATCATCCAGGAGATCTGCGGAAGTGAAGAGGACGGTTATTTCTTCCCTACTCTCAGCGGGGTTGCCCGTTCCGTCAATTTCTATCCGATCGGGCACGAAAAGGCGGAAGAGGGAGTCGCCAAACTGGCATTCGGGCTCGGCAAGGCCGTGGTCGACGGAGAACAGGTACTGAGGTTCTCTCCGGCTTACCCCAAACACAGCCTGCAGACATCTACGCCGGAGCTGACGATGAGAGATACCCAGCAGGTCTTCTATGCCCTGAACCTGCAGGTGGAGAAGTTCAAGACCTCGGTTGACGACGCGGTGAACCTGGAACGCATCCCAATAAGCGAATGTCACTTCAAAGCACTGGACAAGGTAGTCTCCACCTATGACTACGAGAATATGAGAATCGTCGATTCTCCTATCCCGAAAGGCCCTAAATTCGTCACATTCGCCCATATCCTGCGTTATAACACCTTCCCCCTGGCGGAAATAGTACGCACGCTGCTCGACATAGCGGCCAGGGAGATGAAATGCAGCGTAGAGATAGAATTCGCGGCGGACCTGGACAGCGGCAGTTTCGTCGTCCTGCAGGTGAGACCGATTTCCTCCGACAGCCTGCACGCGGAAGTGGACTGGAACGGAATCGACTGCTCCGGAGCTATTGTCCATTCAGAGAGCGCTCTTGGAACCGGATGGGCGGAAGGCATACGTGACGTAGTCTATCTCAAGCAGGACAGTTTCGACAAGATGAAGACAGTCGAAATGGCTTCCGAACTGCGAAGAATCAACTCAGTGATGAGATCCGAAGGGCGGCAATATGTCCTCATCGGATATGGCAGATGGGGCTCGAGCATACCTACGCTCGGGGTTCCGGTCGCCTGGAGCGACATCTCGGAGGCAAAAGCGATAGTGGAGTGCTCGCTCCCCGATTTCCGGGTAGATCCAAGCCAGGGCACGCATTTCTTCCAGAACCTGACTTCGCTCGGAGCGGGATATCTCAATGTAGACCCGTACAGCCGCGAAGGAGACAGCCTGGACCTTAGCGGACTCGACGCACTTCCGGCCCTGGAAGAGACGAAGTGGCTCCGCCACGTGCGCGTTGACACGCCACTTAGTGTATGTATTGACGGCCGGACAGGCCGTGGCTTGATAAAACTAAAGCAATAATGACTATCAATCTTGAAAAGAAACAGGTTCCGGTGCTGCTTGTCACCGGTTATCTCGGAAGCGGCAAGACCACACTTTTGAACCGCATCCTGTCAAATCGAAAAGGAATTAAATTCGCCGTTGTAGTCAATGACATCGGCGAAGTCAACATAGACGCCGAGCTTATTGAAAAGGGCGGCATTGTGGGGCAGAAAGACGATTCTCTGGTAGCCCTGTCGAACGGCTGCATCTGCTGCACCCTTAAGATGGACCTTGTAGCCCAGCTTATGGAGCTGACAGCCAACTCCCGCTTCGATTACATTGTCATCGAGGCCAGCGGAATCTGCGAGCCGGCTCCTATCGCACAGACGATCTCGTCAATGCCGGTACTTGCTCCGCAGTCCATCAACGATTCCCTCCCCTATGTCGACTGCATCTGCACCGTGGTGGACGCACTGAGGATGAAGGACGAATTCGCCCTCGGCGACGCACTCTCACGCGAAGACATCGGCGAAGACGACCTGGAAAGGCTTGTCATAGAGCAGATTGAATTCTGCAATATCGTCCTTCTGAACAAAGCCTCGGAGCTTACTACTGACGAACTTGGAAAGCTGAAGGCTGTCGTAAAGAGCATCAATCCCGGAGCAAAAGTACTCAGCTGTGACTATGGCGACATCGACCTGGACGAGCTGATCTATACGGGGATGTTCGACTTCGATGCCGTCGCGACTTCCGCTGCCTGGATTGCGGCCATAGAAGGCGAAGACGAGGAGGAAGAAGCTGAAGGCGAGGCGCTTGAGTACGGCATTGACACCTACGTCTATTACGAGCGCAAAGCTCTGGATCTCAACAAGTTCGACAACCTTGTCGCAAGGCACTGGCCGAAGGAGATAATCCGCGCCAAGGGTATATGCTACTTCGCCGACGACACTGACAAATGCTATCTTTTCGAGCAGGCCGGAAAACAAAAAATGCTCCGGGATGCCGGAGCTTGGTTTGCTACTATGCCTGAAGATGAGCTGGCCGCAATGATGGAGAGAGATCCAAAGTTACGTCGCGACTGGGACCCGGTCTATGGCGACAGGATGCAGAAAATCGTGTTTATCGGTCAGCATCTGGACAAGGAGGCTCTACGGGAGCTGATGGACGGCTGCCTTCAGCAGTAAACTCATCGAAAGCCTTCACTATCTTCGTTACAAGAGGGTGACGCACGATATCCTCGTTGCGGAACGAAACCACGGCGACGCCCTTCAGTTCCTGCAGGAGACGGATACCGGTAAGAAGGCCTGAATCAGATTTTCTGGGAAGGTCTATCTGGGTGGCATCCCCCGTCACGATGAACTTCGCACTGGAGCCCATACGAGTCAAGAACATCTTCAACTGACCGAGATTGGTATTCTGTGCTTCGTCGAGAATCACGCACGCCCTGTCCAGAGTCCGGCCTCTCATATAGGCCAGAGGGGCGATCTGGATAGTTCCGTCGGCGATGAACTCATTCAGCTTGCGCGAAGGGATCATATCCTCAAGGGCATCGTAAAGCGGCTGGAGATATGGATCCAGTTTCTCTTTCAGGTCACCCGGAAGAAAGCCCAGCCTCTCCCCTGCCTCAACAGCGGGACGAGTAAGGATAATACGCTTAATCTCACGGTTTTTCAGAGCACGCACGGCAAGCGCGATCGCGATGTATGTCTTGCCCGTTCCGGCAGGGCCGACGGCAAATACAAGATCATTGTCCAAATAAGCCTGGACCAGTTCCTGCTGACGCTTGTTCCTGGCCTTGATCGGCTTCCCGTCGGTTCCGTGGACAATAGTCGCATCGGCGCTGAGACGGAAAGCGGCCGCCGACGGACTGCCACAGAAGATGTCCTCCACGTCATAGACATTGAGATTCCTCTTGTGCTGACGCCTTTCGACCAGCTCTCCCATCTTTATACGGAATTCCGATATGTCGCTCTCTTTTCCCTCAAGGATAAGGTCGCTGCCACGGGCAACGACCTTAAGATGAGGAAAATAGGAGCAGAACTCCTGTAAGATTTTATTCCCGACCCCGTAGATTTCAACCGGGTCGACTGCTTCAAGATGCAGTGTTTGCTTCATTATTTATTTCCGTTCAGAATAGCCTCGTATTTCTCGTAAGCGGCCTGATACTTGGGATCGGAATTACGGAGCAGGAAACATACACGCTTGAGATAATCGGCCGCGGCTTCTTTCACCTGGGCATTCTCGGAAATCTCATAGCACTTCTCGAAAACTTCCACCGAAGTCTTGTACTGTCCTTCAAGTTTTAGCTGAAGCGCATCATACTTCTTGTATTCGCGGACATCGAGATTATTCATTTCCTCAGCGATATCGTCAGCCTCCTTGAGATAGCAGACACCGTCGCCATAGTAAGCCATATCATACTTGGGATCTACCTCGCTTGACTTCGCATAGGCGGCGTGAGCCTTGACATAATTCTTGATGCCGGTGTAGATATTGCCTTCGACATAATAGAGCGAAGGATTGTCGGGCATCTGCTTTTTGGCCTCGTCGAGAAGTTCCACGATCTTTTCGGGATCCTCGTTGATGTTGAGGTAGAGGTTGATAAGGCTGGTCAGGATGCTGGCGTTGTCAGGATACTGCTTCAGACCGTCGACAAGCATAGTCTTGGCGCTGAGGGTGTCGCCCTGGGCGAGCTCGACCTGAGAGAGGGAGGCAAAGACAGAGCCGTTGGCAGTGTGGCCAAGGGCAAGACACTTGTTGTAATACTCTTTTGCAAGAGCGAAGTCTCCGAGGGAGAGAGCGATGTAAGCGGTGTTGTACACTGCATTCGTGTCAATCTTGGAGCAAGGAGCCTGCATTGAAACGTCCGCAGCACCTTTGAACATCTTCGCCGCCTTATCCATCTGCTTGAAGGAATAGGCCGTGTAAGCGTCGGTCTCATAGCGGCCGCAGATATCCTGAAGCTTCTCGTCGACATCCTTCGCCTTCTTTGCGTCGCGCTCGAATGCGGTGATGTAGGCCTTGGCAGCCTCGGCGAGGGCGTCTCCGGCATAGGAAGGCTTGGTCACTTCAAGGACTACCAGCTGGCCGGTCGCGTTGAAATAGGCATTGTAACGGCTGAGGACCTGCTTCTCGAAAGCCTGGCCGTCCACGTTGACAACCTCCACGGACTTGGGCTTCTCTCCGGCAGCGAGACCGAAGGTAGTCTTGTCCATTCCGTATGCCACTGCGGCGGTAGGATTCTGGTAAGCATTCATATAGGCATCGCCAAGCTTCATCCAGGAAGCTGCCTTCAAGCCCTTCTTGGCATCATTTGCAGTTGCTGAAGCCTTGTCAATCGCCTTCTGGATGTCTGCGTCGGACTTGACAGACTGGGCATAGGCGGCGCTCATCGAGGCAGCCAGTGCAAGTGCAAGAAATAACTTTTTCATTTTCAATAACTTATTGGTTACAAACTATTCTTCATTTACCGGAGTCTGCGGCAGCTCTTCATTGGATGCGGCCTGCGACTCTTCTTCATCACTGTGATCGACTACCGAGACGGCGGCGATTGCATCCCCTTCCCTGATAGTGATAAGTCTTACGCCCTGGGTTGCGCGTCCTGCCACCCTGATAGTGGAGACCGGCATACGGATAGTAATTCCGCTTCGGCATATTATCATCAAATCATCAGCATCAGTCACATTCTTTATCGCAACCAGTTTCCCGGTCTTTTCCGTGATGTTCAAGGTGCGGACACCCTTCGCTCCACGGGCGGTCTGGCGGTATTCCTGCGGGTAGGAACGCTTTCCGTAACCGTTCTCCGAGACCACGAGAACCTGATGCTTGTCGGCATCTTCGGCTCCCGGATCCTGGCAGGAAACACCGATCACGTAATCACCTTCATCAAGATTGATGCCACGGACGCCGGTGGAGGTACGGCCGAGCGGTCTGGCCTCGGTCTCGTCGAAGCGCACGCAACGGCCGCGGTTGGCTGCAATCATAATATTGCAGCGGCCGTTGGTGAGCACCGCCTCGAGAAGTTCATCGTCCTCGCGGATGTTGATTGCATTGACTCCGTTGGTCCTCGGACGGGAATAAGCCTCGAGAGTGGTCTTCTTGACTATACCCTTGCGGGTGACCATCATTATATAATTATTGTTGATGAACTCCTCGTCCTTGAGCGTTTTCACGTTCAGGTAAGCCTTGACCTTGTCGTCAGGTTCTATCATAAGGATGTTCTGGATGGCGCGGCCCTTGGAGGCGCGGTTGCCTTCCGGAATCTCATATACCTTCAGCCAGTAGCAGCGGCCCTTCTGCGTAAAGAGAAGCAGGGTCGAGTGCGTGTTGGCGATATAGATGTGCTCGATGAAGTCCTCGTCGCGCGTTGCGCTGGCCTTGATACCGACGCCGCCGCGGTTCTGCGTGCGGAATTCAGTGAGGGCGGTACGCTTGATATAGCCCAGATGGGAGATAGTAATGACCTGATCCTCATCTGCGTAGAAATCCTCGGGATTGAATTCGTCGTCGGAGAAAGTAATCTCGGTACGGCGGGGATCGCCATATTTTTCCTTAAGTTCGCGGGTCTCGTCCTTGACGATTCCGAGCTGGAGTTCGACGCTCCCGAGAACCTCCTCGCAGTGGGCGATGAACTTGAGCAGTTCATCATACTCGTTGCGCAGGCGCTCGCGTTCCAGTCCGGCTAGCTGACCGAGGGTAAGGGCGACGATTGCGGCGGCCTGAGGGTCGGTGAAGCTGTAACGCTCCATAAGGATGAGCTTCGCGTCGTCACGGCTCTTGGCCTCGTAACGGATCACGTGGACAATCTCGTCGATAATGTCCATAGCCTTGAGCAAGCCCTCGAGGATATGGGCTCTCTTCTGGGCCTTGTCCAGTTCGAAACGGGTACGGCGGACGACGACTTCGTGGCGGAAATCCACGAAATTGGCCAGCAGTTCCTTGAGCGAAAGCGTGCGCGGACGTCCCTTGACCAGGGCCACATTATTGAAGGAGAAGCTGGACTGCAGCGGAGTGTACTTGAACAAGGTGTTAAGCACCACACCGGAGTTCACGCCCTGTTTCAGACGGATTATGACCCGGATACCCTCGCGGGAGGATTCGTCATTGATATAGGAAATGCCTTCGATCTTCTTGTCCTCGGCCATCTGCGCGATCTTCTCGATCATTTCCCTCTTGTTGACCATATAGGGAATCTCGCTGACGACTATGGTCTCGCGGCCTTTGTCGTCGACTTCGATCTCGGTACGGGAGCGTATCACCACCCTGCCGCGGCCGGTCTCATAGGCTTCCCTGATGCCCTTGACACCCATTATGATGCCGCCGGTCGGGAAGTCGGGACCTTTGATATAGTGCATCAGTTCATCGGTAGTGATCGCGGGATTGTCGATATATGCGCAGATTGCGTCGCAGCATTCGCCCAGGTTGTGAGGCGGCATATTGGTAGCCATACCCACGGCGATGCCGGAGGCTCCGTTGAGCAGCAGCAAGGGCGCCTTGGTCGGAAGGACGGTAGGCTCCTGCAAGCTGTCGTCAAAGTTGGAAGTCATATCCACGGTATCCTTCTCCATATCGGCGAGGACGTCCTCGGACATCTTCTCGAGCTTGGCCTCAGTGTAACGCATAGCTGCCGGAGAGTCGCCGTCCATCGAGCCGAAGTTGCCCTGGCCCCAGACGAGCGGATATCTCTGGTTCCACCACTGGCCTAGACGGACCATAGCATCGTAAACCGAGGAGTCGCCGTGAGGGTGATACTTACCCATAACGTCACCGACGATACGGGCCGACTTCTTGGTCTGTCCCGCATATTTCACGCCCATCTCATTCATTCCGAACAGGACGCGCCGCTGGACGGGCTTAAGTCCGTCCCTTGCATCCGGAAGCGCCCTCGAAACTATGACTGACATTGAATAGTCGATATAGGCCGTGCGCATCTCGTGGTCTATTTCCACCTGCTCGATATAGCCTGTCGACTGCAGCTCTTCGTTAAGATTCTTCTCTTCGTTATTGTCCATTTTTGCTTACAAAATTACCTGTTCTTATAATCGTGCAAATTTAATGAATTTTCGCGATAAAAACAAGTACGCATCACGGACAAAGGAACTCATCCATCTTGTTCGATAGACATTGCCGTAAGAGGCATCGTTGTACAGACCGGCGTGGGAGGTTTCCAGAACGACAAGGCGGAAACATTTTCTTTTCTTGCACGATTGTTGTTGAAAAGGAAAAAGTTTAACTTTGCAAGACAGAACAGAAGCTATATGCAACAACTCCAGGTATCCGACGACCTCAACATAATAATAAGATATGCACGGGAAGAGGCGATGCGTACCGGCAGCTACGGAATAGGCCCCGACCATCTTATGCTCGGCATCATCCGGCACGAAGACAACCACGCCTTCCGGAGCCTCCTTTCGCTTGGCATCGAGCCCGCCGGACTCAAGGCTTTCATAGATGAGAGAATCTCCACCAACGAGACCGTGCCATACGAGGAAATCGAGCACATCAGCTTTTCCCGCCAGGCCCAGAACGTCCTGAGTATCACCGTAATGGAAGCTACAAGGATGAAAAGTCCGGCGGCAGATTCCCATCATCTGCTGCTGGCGCTCTGCCGCACTACGGACTGCTATGGACAGATTTTCCTCCGAAACCACGGGGTGGATTATGGCCGTCTCCTGGCCTATATGGAAGACGAAGGCCTTCTGAGGCCCAAAGACAAAGAGGAAAAGACGCAGGAAGAGGAACAGCCGGCACAGGATGTCAGAGAGGGAGCTGAGCAGAAACTGGACATCGACGAGTATGCCTACGACCTGACGAAGGCTGCGCGGGAAGGGAAACTGGATCCCGTAGTGGGCCGCGACACGGAGATCGCCAGGGTCATCGAAATCCTCGGCCGGCGAAAGAAAAACAACCCTATGCTGATAGGCGAGCCCGGCGTGGGCAAGTCTGCCATAGTGGAAGGAATCGCGCTGAGGATAGCTGCAGGGAACATTTCTCCCGTGCTGGCGAAGAAACGCATCCTCTCTCTTGACATAGCCTCGGTCGTGGCCGGGACCAAGTACAGGGGCGACTTTGAAAAACGCTTGAAATCGATAATCAAGGAGGCTCAGGAAAACCCGGACCTCATCCTCTTCATAGATGAGTTCCATACTATCGTCGGCGCGGGCGGAGCCTCCGGAAGCCTGGACGCCGCGAATATGCTCAAGCCGGCCCTGGCACGCGGAGAGTTCCAGTGCATAGGCGCCACGACAAGGGATGAATTCACCAAGATAGTGGAAAAGGACGGGGCTCTTGATAGGCGTTTCCAGAAAATCGTCGTCGAGCCGACCGACGTCCCCCAGTCCATCGAGATACTCCGTCAGTTGAAGCCCCATTACGAGCAGTTCCATCAGATACAGTACACGGATGACGCGGTCGAGGCCGCGGTGAGACTCACAGACCGCTACATCACTGACAAGTCCCTGCCGGACAAGGCCATAGACGCCCTCGACGAGGCCGGTTCGATGGTGAGGCTGTCGCTCGCCAAGAAACGCGGACGGGAGAAGACCGTCGATGCCGAGGACATAGCCTCGGTGGTCTCCAAGATGACCGGCATCCCGGTGAACAAGGTGGCCGAATCGGAAGGCAACCGTATCCTGAAGATGAGGGAACGCCTCAGGCGCAGGATTATCGGCCAGGATGAAGCCATAGATGCCGTGGTAAGGGCGATCCAGCGCAACAGGGCAGGCCTCAAGGATCCTCACCGTCCCATCGGCACCTTCCTTTTCTTCGGGCCCACCGGAGTCGGGAAAACCCAGCTTGCCCGTTCCCTCGCCGAATATCTTTTCGACAGCGAGGATAATATCGTAAGGATAGATATGAGCGAATATATGGAGAAATTCTCCGTATCACGGCTTATCGGCGCGCCTCCGGGCTATGTCGGCTACGAAGAAGGCGGACAGCTCTCGGAAAGGGTGAGGCAGAAGCCCTACTGTGTCGTGCTGCTCGATGAGATAGAGAAGGCCCACCCGGACATCTTCAACCTGCTGCTGCAGGTTCTGGATGAGGGGCGGCTGACAGATTCCGTCGGACGGACCGTAGATTTCAAGAACACGATAGTAATTATGACCTCGAACGTGGGCAGCCGGGAGATTGAACAGCACGGAAAGGGAATCGGCTTCGAGACTGCCGGGAAAGACATATCGAAAGACAGGCGCAGCATCCTTGAGAAGGCGGTCAAAAAGGCATTCCCGCCCGAATTCATCAACCGCGTGGATGCGCAGGTCTACTTCAATTCCCTGGGCTACAAAGAAATAGAACAAATTATAGACATAGAACTCAAAGACCTGAGAGAGAGAGCGTTGGAGGCGGGATACAAACTCAACGTCACCCCCGCGGCCAAGCGACTTGTCGCCGACAGCGGCTATGACCCCGCCTATGGTGCCAGACCCTTGAAACGGGCCATCACCCAGCTGATCGAAGACCCAGTTTCAGAGTTCATCATCTCAGACCGAATCCTTCTCTCGAGAGGGAAGAAGCCGAGCGAGTGCAGGATGCTCCGCGTGGGTCTTTCCCCGGACAAGGAAAGCACCGTGGTGGAACTCAAAGAGCCGTAACTTCTTCGAATTCGAGATCGAGGTCCTCGATAAGGCCCTTGAGGGTAGCGAAAGAATCGGAAGAAATGAACTCTCCAAGCTTTTCCATATTGAAATCGTTCTTTTTCATAACGCACTGTTTTTAATTTCTGCTGCAAAGTTAGGCTCCGATTGTGCCAAAACAATGCACAAGTAAAAATAATTAGCAAAAAAACTTGTACTTTTGTAAATATGAAGAGAATAGCTATACTTTTTACTCTGTTTCTCGCCGGACTCAACGCCCTGGCAGAGAACAATTTCACTCAGACCAAGACAATCAAAGCCTCGGGGAAAAAGATAGTTTCCGAGGGAACATACAGTTTCACCGCTCCGGACCAGCTCGTAATGCAATACAGCAAGCCGGACGGCGACTTTTTCATTATCGACGGTCCGCTGATCCGCTTTGACCTTCGAGGCACTGCGGCGGAACTCGACACAAGCAGCAATCCCCTCGCCCGCGCCCAGCGCAACACCTTGCTGAACAGCCTGACAGGCAACTACAAGGCCATAGCCACGGATATGGACGCCAGCATCAGCGAGGTCCAGAAGGGCGCTGTCAAGACAGTTACCATCACGGCCAATAAAAAGGCGGCCAAGGGTTATTCGAAGCTTGTCCTGACCTACAAGGGAGGGCAGCTTAAGAATATGTTGCTGGAAGAGTTCAACGGCATCACCAACGAGTATGTCCTCAATTGACTGCATACTTCCGGAATCTGTCGGACGCCTCAGTGCAATATTCGCCGGCGGTGGCAGAATAAGCATTCTGGCGCACACTCATCCAGACGGAGATGCACTGGGTTCGACCGGCGCGCTGGTCTCCTACCTTAAAGAAAAGAGAGGAGCCGACGCGCTCGCCATTTTCAGCGATGCAGCTCCGGCCTCCCTGAGTTTCCTGTGCAATGGCGGCGATTTCATCTTCGCCGACTCCGACCCGCAGGCCGCCCTGCAGAGGATTTCCCATTCCGATGTCATCATCCTTATGGACAGCAGCGGCTTTTCCCGTACGGAACAGCTCAACGGGCCGCTCTGCGAGAGTAAAGCAGTCAAAGTCCTGATAGACCATCACCAAGATCCGGAAAGAGACTCCTTCGACCTGGTGTTTTCCACTGAGGACATTTCCTCCACCTGCGAGCTTCTGTTCTATATCCTGCTTGAGATGGATGACATCAAGGGAGATGCGCGCAAACTGCCTTCCGCCTGCGCCAGGAGCCTGATGGCCGGGATGACCACGGATACCAACAACTTCGCCAACTCGGTCTATCCGTCGACCCTGCGTATGGCCTCCGCCCTGCTGGAAGCGGGTGTGGACAGGGATTCTCTGCTGGACGAACTCTACCACCGCTACAGGGAGAACCGCGTGAGGGTGATGGGCTACCTTCAGAACGAGGGGATGAACATTACCGACAAAGGCGTGGCATACATCATAGCGGACAAGGCTGTACTCGAGCGCTTCGACGTGAAGGAAGGAGAGACCGAAAGCCTGGTGAATGTGCCTCTGGCCATAAAAAAGGTCAGGATGAGCATATTCCTGAAAGAAGAGAACGGTCTTTTCCGCGTGTCCATCCGTTCCAAGAAAGGGACCTCGGCCCAGAAACTGGCCGTAAAGTATTTCCACGGAGGCGGGCACGAAAACGCCGCCGGCGGCAAACTGTTCTATCCCGGCGACATCCCCTCGCCCGCAGACGCAGGAGCGTTTCTTGAGCGAATAACCAACGAGTATTTCGGATGAAAGAGTGCAGTTTCATAGTCGCCGCATTGCTCATTGCGCTGCTCTCCTCCTGCGACAAGCAGTCGGTGCAGAGTATCTATGACAGGCAGGAAACGACCATAAGCAATTTCGTAGAGGCCCAGTTGAAAGCCGACCCGGACGCTACGGTCACTTACAACGGAGGCTCCGTCCGGATCACGCTGCACGACACGATGTACAAAGGAGTGGAAGGCGCCGATTCCCTCCGCGCCGGAGGCACCGTATCTTTCTACTATGCCGGATATACCCTCAGCGGGACTTCCCTGAGTTCGGCCAATATGTTCGCCACAAACCGGAAAGAGGCAGCGGAAAGCGCCGGATGGGCCCTTTCGGACGAATCCCAGTTCCACATAGAGACGCTCAGTCTCGACGACGACTTGATAGAAGGGCTCAGAAACGGGCTTGTGGGCGTCCAGAACCAGGACGAATGCATAATCCTCTTCTCCGGGAAATACGGCTTCGGAGCGAAGAAAAAAGGCACGGTTCCCCCACGCTCCGCGCTTGCCTTCCACGTTTGGGTAAACAGTTTTGACAACGAATGATTATGAAAAGACTGCATATTTGTTTATTTGGAATCCTGGCCATCCTCTCTTCCTGCGCAAAGACGGCTGACGTCCCCTTGAACGAGCAGAAAAGGCAATACCTCGAGGACTGGATAAAGCGTTATCCGGACGCGAAAAAAGAAAACGGATGCTACATCCTAGAAGACATTCCCGGAGACGGCGCTGAATATGATGCGTCCGGCAGCGGATATGTCTTTGTGAACACCATAGTCCGTCGGCTTGACGGGACCGTCCTATCAAACAGCGACGAGCAGATGGCGATGCAGCTCCTGGGGAAAGATTTCTCCGAAGCCGATTATTACGGTCCGAGGGCGCTTGCAATCGGCGAAGGATCAAGCTATGCCGGATTTGATATGATGCTCGGCGGAATGAAAGAGGGAGGACGCAGGACCGCGGTTATTCCTTCCTGGCTGATGACTTTCAGCCGCTTTGGCAGCTCTGATGAATACTTTGCCAACGAAAGCGACAACGATCCCGGACTCTATACCATAATCTACCACGGGCAGTGCAAAGACATCTCCGAATGGGAGAAGGAGCAGATAAAGGACTATGCCGATAAGAATCTGCCTGGAGCGATCGGGACAAGTCCAAAAGATGCGGAATTCGACCTCGACCAGTTTCTATTCCTAAGCAGAAGTGCCGGAGACGCCATAACTATGCCCATAGACACTACAGTGTACATCAACTATACCGGCCGGCTACTGAACGGACAGGTATTCGACACGACCGTAGCGGAAATCGCCGCCGAGAACAAGATCTACGACAAGTCCAAAACCTACGCGCCAGTCCCCGTGAAATGGGGCTCGCTCTATTCGGACCTGTCGATGTCCGGCTCGACAAACCTGATCAAAGGATTTCAGGCCGCCCTCTACCTGATGCATCCCCACGAGAAAGCCAGCGTGGTATTCACTTCCACCTACGGCTATTCCTCCTCGGGTTCCGGGACACGCATTCCCGGCTATGCTCCCCTTCACTTCGACATTGAAATCGTAGACAAACCATGAGCGCAGGCAGCATTCCGACCGAACTCGGAACCAAGCCTGTAGGCACTCTCCTGCGGCAATATGCCGTTCCCGGCATAATAGCGATGACAGCGTCTTCGTTATATAATATGGTGGACTCCATCTTTATCGGACACATCCCGGAAGTGGGTTCTCTGGCCATATCGGGACTTGCGGTCACCTTTCCCCTGATGAACATTTCCACAGCCTTCGGCACTCTTGTCGGAGTCGGGGCTGCGACTATGATTTCCGTGCTTCTGGGGCAGAAGAACTACGAGATTGCAAACAAGGTCCTCGCCAACGACGTCACTCTGAACATAATCACCGGCCTGGTTTTCACCCTGGTGACCCTGCTTTGGATGGACCCCATCCTCCGCTTTTTCGGAGCCAGTGACGCCACCCTCCCCTACGCCAGGGATTATATGTCCATAATCGCCATCGGGAACGCGGTCACTCACCTCTATTTCGGCCTCAACTCGATAGTCCGGTCCTCGGGAAATCCTCGCCTGGCGATGGGCCTGACCCTGTTCACGGTTGTCTCAAACGTCATACTCGACCCTATTTTCATCTACACTCTCGGTATGGGCATACAGGGCGCGGCCCTCGCGACCGTCCTCTGCCAGAGTATGTCGCTATGCTATACGATGTACTTCTTCCTGGACCAGAAGAAGTTCCTGCACCTTCCCCGCTCTATGAAGATATTCCGCGTGGACTGGAGGATAGCGAAGGATTCCCTTGCCATAGGTATGGGCCCCTTCCTGATGAATCTCGCAAGCTGCATTATCGTGCTGTTCATAAACCAGCAACTCGTAAAATGGGGCGGAGACCTCTCTCTCGGAGCCTATGGCATAGTAAACCGGCTGTGCTTTTTCTTCGTGATGGTCGTGTTCGGCTTCAACCAGGGAATGCAGCCCATAGCCGGATATAATTACGGCGCCAGGCAATACGGAAGGGTCAAGGAAGTCTATGTCAAGACAGCCGTCTGGGCGACGGTCGTCTGTGTGGTCGGCTTCGTCGTTTCCGAGTTTCTGCCCTCCCCCGCCGTGTCTATGTTTACGAGCGACCCCACTCTCCACGGCAAGGCAGAACGCGGACTGAGGCTGATGAACATCGTTTTCCCCATAGTGGGCTTCCAGATGGTCACGACCAACCTATTCCAATGCCTCGGGATGGTCCGCAAATCCATATTCCTCAGTCTTTCACGACAGCTTCTCTTCCTGCTGCCCTGCATCTACATTCTCCCGGAAGTGCTTGAGAGCGAGACCGGGGTATGGTACAGTTTCCCTATTTCAGACACGCTCGCGGCGCTTATTACCGGCGTGATGGCCATAGGGCTCATCCGCAAGCTTTCCGTCCTGAAGGATGGCGATGACCCGGCAATACTTGGCAGTCAAATCTAGTTTCTATGGATCATACAATCATCAACATCGGAAGAAGTTTCGGCAGCGGCGGCGGATTCGTCGCAAAGGCTGTCGGGGAAAAACTCGGAATTGCGGTTTATGACAACGAACTGATATCCCGATACGCCGAAGAAAACGGCTACTCCCGCGGCGCCTTCGCCCAGGGAGAGGAAAAACCGAGCATCTTCTCGCTTTCCAGTTTCTTCTCCTCCGGACGGCCCAGTTTCGGAGATGGTTCCGGCTATGTCAATGACAATATGATGTTCAAGATTCAGAGCGAAGTCATACGCAGCATAGCCGACAAGGGCGACGCCATAATCATCGGACGCTGCTCGGACTACATTCTCAGGGAGCGCAGATGCCTGGACGTATTTGTCTGCGCACCGGAGCAGTGGAGAATCGAAAGACTGGCCAAAAATGAAGGTCTGAGCCTGGGCGAGGCCGAGTCCCTTATGAAGCGCAAGGACCGCACCCGCGAGACCTATTATAATTACTATACCTTCGGCTCCTGGGGAGTGGCCTCCAATTACGACCTCTGCGTGGACAGTTCCATACTCGGGATAGAAGGGACTGCGGATTTCATAATAGAATTCGGACGGCGTGCGGGCATTATCCATTAGCATCCTCCTTGCAGCCTGTGCTGTTATATCCGCCTGCGGCTCGCACGGAGACGGCGGGGAGCAGCATCTTCCGACGATCAACGAGAGGATAAGCAATGAGAATTCCGACTTCCCCGAACTGAAGCGACTGGACCACGCCGTGGACAGCTTTCTTCAGCAATGGCTGATCGAAGGGGCCTCGCTCGCCATAATGCGAGGCGATTCCCTGGTCTATGCCAAAGGCTACGGCTGGGCGGACAAAGAGGCCGGGAAGCCTATGCAGCCGGGAACGAAACTCCGCCTCGCGTCGGTGTCCAAACTGATTACTGCGACGGGAATAGTCAGGATGCTGGAAGACAGTCTTCTGACACTTGAGACCCCCGTGTTCGGGCCTGACGGAATCCTTTCGGACTACTCTTACAAGGACAAGAATTACAATCTGATAACTATAGAACATCTGCTCCGGCACCAGGGAGGCTTTTCCATACGCGGAGGCGACCCTCTGTTCCAGACAAAGACTATGATGTACCTCTGGGGACTGGAAGAGCCGCCGACGGGAGAGCAGATAACGGAGAACCTCCTGAAACGCAAGCTCAGCTTCACTCCCGGCAGCGGACAGATGTACTCGAACTTCGGCTATCTTCTTCTTTCACAGTGCATTGAGAAAGTCAGCGGACTCCCCTACGAAGAGTATATCCAGAAAGAAGTCCTGCAAAAAGCCGGCTGTACGGACTTCCACCTTGCCGGGAATTATGAGAAAGACAGACTGAGGGGAGAAAGCAAGTATTATGTCCAGCCCAATGACGAACTTGTCCCGGCGATAGACAAGGCCGACTCGGTGGTCCGTTGTTACGGCGGCAACGACATACGCGCCCTTTCCGGGGCCGGAGCCTGGGTCGGGTCCACGGTGGAACTCGCCCGCTTCGTAGCCTCGATAGACGCCCGTCCCGAGGTGAAGGACATAATATCCAGAGAAAGCGTCGACCTGATGACTTCAGGCCATACCCTGGACATCTACCCTCTCGGATGGGTGGAGTGCAACGAAGAAGGCCGATGGACACGCACCGGCTCATTTTCAGGGACTTGCGCCCTGATCAGGCTATATCCCGACGGAGAATGCTGGATAATGGTCACGAACACTTCTTCCTGGAGGGGATACCGTTTCTCCAAGAACATCGCCGGACTGTTCAAAAAATTGAGAGCCCGCTTTTCCGGCAGGCTCCCAAAGCAGAATCTTTTCGAGCTTTAACTACTTGACGCTCATTACGGCGGAAGCTATGGAATTGAGCTTCACGTCCACTGAATCGGCGCGGCTTGCGAGCACGCAGGGGGCGGTGGTTCCTACGAGGAAACCGGCCTGACGCACGCCCTTCGCCAGCTTCGAATTGGTCTTCCAGAAGACATTGGCAGACTCGATGTTCGGGAAAAGCAGGCAGTCTGCGTCCCCGGCGACCGGGCTGACAAGTTTCTTGATCTGCACTGACTCCTCGTCTATGGCCACGTCGAGGGCCAGAGGGCCGTCACCGATGCAGGCCTTGATCTGGCCGCGCTCGCACATCTTGGCAAGCATTGCACCCTCGATGCAGGCGGGCATACTGTCGAGCATCTGCTCGGAAGCGGCGATGAAGGCGATCTTAGGCTTGGCGATGCCGAAGGAACGGGCCACTGTGGTCACATAGCCGGCAAGTTTCACCTTCTGGCGGAAATCCGGAGCCGGAATCACGGCCATATCGGTGATGAAAATGAGCTTGTGGTAATTCGGGTTCTCGATGATGCCGACGTGACTGAGCACTCCCTTGGGAGGAAGAAGTCCGCACTCCTTGTTGAGGATCGCGCGGAGGAACTTGTCGGTCGAGCATAGGCCCTTCATTAGGATATCCCCTTCCTTGTCGTGGACCATACGGACGGCCTCGCTGACAGCCTTGAGCTCATCCTTGATGTCCACGATCTCGAATTTGGCGATGTCGATATTGTTATCGGCGCAGACTTTGCCGATAAGGTCGGCGTCACCGACAAGCGTGGCCTTGATGAAACCGGCGTCGCTCGCCAGGGAAGCAGCCTCGATAGTGTGCTCATCGACAGCCCAGGCTGCCACCATCTTCTTGCAGATGCCTTTCGCCTTGAGCTCGGCGGAAAGGTCGTTGAAACTCTTAATCATATACGTAAATTACTGTTTGTCAAGCACAAGGTGCATAGTGTCACGGGCGATTACAAGCTCTTCGTTGGTGCAGATAAGCGCAGCCTTGACTGCGGAATCCTCAGTCGTGATAATCGCATCCTCTCCGGAAGCGGTATTGGCTTCGTAATCCACCTTAAGGCCGAGATAGGAGAAGTTCTCGAGGACGCGGCGGCGCAGACGGCTGTTGTGCTCGCCGATACCGCCGGTGAAGACAATGAGGTCCACGCCGTTCATCGCAGCCACATAGGAGCCTATGTTCTTGATGATGTCGTAGGTGAACTTCTTGAAGACGAGTTTGGCCTTGGGATCGCCGCTGTTGGCCTTTTCATTCAGTTCGCGGGCGTCGGAGCTGTACTGGGACAGTCCGAGGAAGCCGGACTTGCGGTTCAGGATGACGGACATCTCGTCGGGGGTGACTCCGAGCTTGTTCTCAAGATAGATGACGGCGTTGGCATCGATGTTGCCGACGCGGGTGCCCATTATCATACCCTCGAGCGGGGAGAATCCCATAGACGTGTCCACGCACTTCCCGTTCTGGATGGCGCAGATCGAACTGCCGGCACCGAGATGGCAGGTAATTATCTTGGAGCTCTTTACATCGAGTCCGGCAAGGGCGGCGCCTACTCCGGCCACGAACTGGTGGGAAGTGCCGTGGGCTCCGTAACGGCGCACGCGGTATTTCTCATAATACTCATAGGGAAGGCCGTACATATAGGCATAGGACGGCATAGTCTGATGGAAGGCGGTGTCGAAGGTCACGACCTGAGGCACGCTCGGGAGGACTTCCTGCATAGCGTGGATGCCGAGAAGATGGGCAGGATTGTGAAGCGGAGCGAAATCAGAGCAGAAGGCGATCTTTTCAAGGACGTCGTCGTTGACAAGGACGGAGCCGCTGAAGAAATCGCCGCCCTGGACGATACGGTGACCGACTGCATCGATGCTCTCCAGAGAATCGAGGACTCCCGTTTCCTTGTCGGTGAGGGCCTTGAGAATCAGCTGCATACCGACTTTATGGTCAGGAATCGGAACGTCCGTGACGATCTTTTCCTTTCCCGTAGGAGCGTACTGGAGGATACCTGCAGGGAGACCGATCTTCTCCGCGATACCCTTTGCTATGACATTGAACTGGTCATCGCTCTTCATATCAAGAAGCTGATACTTGATGGAAGAACTGCCGCAATTGATTACTAAAATTATCATTACTATAATTGGTTATTGTATTTGACAAAACAATTATGCAAAATTAACAAAATATTCAGTATTTTCGCACATTGATTGTAACGAAATGGCCGGGGTGGGTAATATCGAGGCGTTCACAATCCTCTTTACGATTGGCCTTGCGGCAGGGACCGTACTGACAGGAATGGTCCCTGGCACAGTTGTGGCGGCCTTGTCGTCGATTCTTCTGCTGCTTCTCGGCCTCCCTTTCGTATTCCGCGAAAGGCTTGCAAGTTTCGCTGAGGCGCGGCTCATTCCGCTTCTCTTTACCTGCTTTTTCGCCCTCGGGATGTTCTGCAGCCTGCTTTCCTCTTTCGACTACGTCCATTGCAGCTCGGCACTGGAAGAACTCTCCCTCCGAGCCGTCGAAAGACTCCGTGCCCATATAGACGCTCTGCCCTTCCGCTCAGAGAGTACGGCTCCACTTCTCAAGGCCTTCCTCAGCGGCGACAGAAGCGGCCTTTCACGTGAGACGGTCGCCGTTTTCCGCTCAAGCGGAGCCTCTCACCTGCTCGCCCTTTCAGGCCTCCATATGGGCATAATCTATCTGATATTCGACAAGCTGAGCTACCCGCTCGGACGCTCCCCCCTTGCAAGAAGGCTGCGCTATGCGCTCATAGTTTCCCTCTCCGGCTTCTTCACCCTTATGACTGGAGCCTCGCCGTCCATAGTGAGGGCCTTCCTCTTTATTTTCATCGGAGAGAGCCTGAGGCTTGCCGGGAGAGAAAGAAAGGCCTCCAGAGTGCTCTGCCTCGCCCTTTTCGCCCAGCTCATACTGGATCCGGAAGCAATCCGCAGCGTCGGATTCCAGCTGTCGTACCTGGCGATGGCCGGCATCTTCTTGATCTATCCTTCACTGGAGAGGCTCTACCCTGACGGCATCCGGCACGATCCCTTGAGATGGATATGGAAAAGCGCAGCCCTCACGATTTCCTGCCAGCTTTTCACCGCTCCCCTATCCTGGTATTATTTCCACAGTTTTCCGCGGCATTTCCTGCTGACTAACCTGCTGGCCCTCCCGCTCACCTCGCTTGTGATCGGTTCGGCTGTACTTTGTCTGAGCTGGAGCGCCCTCTTCCCTTGCCCCGCGCTGATTCTGGATGCCACAGACTGGCTCTGCAGCAGCCTCTTATGGGTCCTGCAGATAATCAGCGGGATGTAGGCTTAAGGCTGAAGCCCGGAGACGCCCATTCTTCCATCGCCCCGTCCTCGCCGGCCGAGACCAGATAACCTTCGAGGGAGTCGTCGGCAAGTATGAGTTCGCGGGCGGCGTCGAGGCCTATGACCATACACCAGGTCGCTAGTGCGTCGGCAGAGGCTGCGTCGGGGGCTACGATGGTGGCGCTCAATAGGTTATGGTCCACAGGATAACCGGAGAGCGGGTCTATGGTATGGGCATATTTCTTCCCGTCGCGGATATAGAATTTACGGTAATTGCCGGAGGTCACCACCCCTTCCGCCTTGCCAGAAGAGAGCCAGACGGCGCTCATATCCTTCCCGGGGCTGTCGTTTCCGTCCACCGGACGGTCGATGCCGATGCTCCAGGGCTGTCCGGAAGGATTCAGGCCCTCGCAGTAGATCTCGCCGATATCCACCAGCATATCCTTGACTCCGATCGAGTGAAGGTAGGCGGCCACAAGGTCGCAGCTGTAGCCCTGGGCTATGGCATTGTAATTCAGCTTCGGGAAGCCCAAGGCGGCCGGATCGAGAAGTCCATCAGCCAGAGGCAGTTCCGCAGGCAGCTTCTTCATTCCACTTGACGCGACTATCTCGCGAATCTTCTCGTCGGAGGGCATTTCTCCGCTTTTGAAGCCGAAACCCCAGGCATCGTAGAGCGGTCCCGCGGCAAAGTCCAGATATCCCCCGGAACGCACGAACCATTGGTAGGATATGCGGTACATATCCAGGAAGAGCTTGTTCGGACAGATTGCTTCGCCTGCATTCAAACGCGACAGGAGCGAGCCTTTGTTATAGCCGGAAAGCGTAGTGTCTATCAGGTGAAGGATGGAATCTATGCTGTCCTGGATTTCAGCCGGAGCGGCCTTCACCCCCTTGAGATTACAGCTGACGCCATAGGTGCCGCCCTGGGCATAGCCGGTGATGCGGATATAATGGTCCCTTTCGCTGCAGGAAAAAAGCAGGGAGACAAAGAGCAAAAAAGCGAAGGTTTTTCTCATACTGGCAAAAGATTTGTACAAAAATACAAGATTTTTTACGATATTCGCAGAATAAATTGACTGATATGAAATCAAGACTACTCTGTTTCGCCCTTTTCCTTGCCGCGCTCTCCAGCATCGCCTGCAAGAAAGATGACGACAGTTCCGCAACAATAAAGCCCAGCCTCTACGGCGCGACCTTTTCAATCGCACCTTTCGGTGCCGTGGGACAGAGTTTCACGCTGAAAGCCGGAGGAGAAATCGCAGCGTCCAACGGAGATAATTTAGCCAAGAACGAGGTGGGATTCTACTGGCAGGTCGACGACGGAAAGAGGGACACGGTGAACACCTATACCTTCACGCCCACTCAGACGGGCAATTTCACCGTCAATCTCGTAGCCTTCTCCCGCAGTTCGTCCTACTACAGCAGCACGGCCTCGAAAGTCATATCCATCATAGACCCCGCCCTCGGAAAGAGTCTGAACGGGACGGGAATCGAGGCTGAGGATGAGCACATCAGCGCCGACGGAGTGGATTACTACTATAAACAGATCGCCGGAAAAGACTGGTTCCGCAACAACCTCGCGAATCCCAATTCCGGCCTGTGCTATGCCGACGCCGCGGTCACCGCGACCGTGCTGGGGAAATACTACAGTTGGGAGGAGGCCAACGCTGCCTGTCCTGAGGGATGGAGGCTGCCTTCCGCAGATGAGTTTAAAGCCCTTGCCGATGCCTTTGAAGGCAATGCCGGAGCCCTGATGGTCAATGCCAATTTCAACGGAAAGCGTATGTGGGCCTATACTCCGGGAGTTGAGATTGACAATGCCTCCGGCTTCTCAGCCATCCCTTCAGGCTATGTCAGCAAGGGGTCTGGCAACAGCTACAACGGCCTCAACGAATATGCCGCATTCTGGACTTCCACGGCGGAGGAGGACGACGCCGATATGGCCGTCTACTATTATCTGAACGTAAATCAGAGCGAAATCTTCTCGCAGAAAGCGGACAAGAAGTCCCTGGCGCTCTCGGTGCGCTGCGTCCGCTAGCGGAGATCGGTTATTACATAGGATTTTCCAAGCGACTTTGTGTCCAGCACGAAGTCGCTTTTTCCTTGCTTTTCAAGAAACTTTATGCCGGTAAGGACAAAGCGGGCCCGGGTGTTCTCGTCAAGGGTAAGTGTCACGTCGAGGGCGTCGGAAGAAGAACTGTTGACCTTCAACTTGTCCATATACTGACGGTAAGAGCGTATGAAAAGGGCCGGATTGGTAAAGAGGTCCTCCTTCTCAACCTTCTCTATTACAACTTCTTCCGCCTCCGGGTCCTTGGACCAGCGGGTGGCGCCGTCGCTTATCACCTCCAGGCCGAGCCCCTGCATACGATATGCATTGTCCTCAACTACGACATCCCCGTCGGTCACGGCTTCCATAGGCTTGCCGTCCCTGGAAAGGAGGTAGGTATAGTGGAATACGACCCGGTGGCCCTCGACTTTGTCAAGAAGAGGAATTCCCCCGGAAAAGGCGGTCAGTGACAGCACTGAAGCCAGAAGAGTGAGAAGCAGTTTTAGCATACTACTCTTTTTCCATAAAATGTGCCAGAATGCTGTCGAGTTCAGCGAAGTCCTTCACCAGGACCTCACGGGGCTTGGCTCCGTTCTGAGGGCCGACTATACCGGCAGCCTCAAGCTGGTCCATTACGCGGCCGGCCTTGGCATAGCCCATCCCGAGACGGCGCTGGAGGTCAGAGGTGGAACCCCTCTGATTCTGGACGACCATCCTGGCCGCTTCCTCGAAGCGTTCGTCCAGGGCGCGCATATCCACCATACCGCCTTCTCCGCCTCCGTCTCCCTCCTCTTTCGGAGGTTCGGGCAGATAGTAAGGCGTATTGTAGGACTTCTGGAAGCCGATCTGCGAGCCTATGGAATCCGTCAGAGCCGCGATTTCATCATTCCCGATGAGGGCGCACTGGATACGTTCCATCTCCACGCCGCTGTACAGGAGCATATCTCCGCGGCCGATAAGCTTGTCGGCTCCGGGCTGGTCGAGGATGGTGGAGGAATCGATGCGGGAGGTGACGCGGAAAGCGATACGCATCGGGAAGTTGGCCTTGATCAGGCCGGTAATCACATCCACGGTAGGACGCTGGGTCGCCAGGATCACGTGGAGTCCGGCGGCACGGCCCTTCTGGGCAAGGCGGATTACCGAGGTGGTGATGCTGCGGGCCATAGCCTTGGACTCAGGGCCTGCGCCGACAGACATAGTGAGGTCGGCATACTCATCTATGACCACGACGATGTACGGCAGGAAATGGTGGCCCTCGTCGGGACGCAGGCGACGGTCCTTGTACTTCTCGTTGTAGAGCTTGATGTTGTTGACCATCGCATCGGAGAGCAGTTTGTAACGCTCGTCCATCTCCACGCAGAGGGACTGGAGTATCTGGGAGGCGCTCTTGGCGTTCTTCACTATGGCCTGGGCCTTCTCTTCCTCGGCGTCGGCGGATGTCGGCAGGACAGCCAGATAGTGGTTGATCAGCTTGCCGTAGGCCGAGAACTCCACCATCTTGGGGTCGATGAAGACAAACTTCAGCTCCGAAGGATGCTTGGCATACAGCAGGGATGAGACTATCACATTGAGTCCCACGGACTTACCCTGCTTGGTGGCGCCGGCCACCAGAAGGTGCGGAGCGTCGGCCAGGTCGAAGACCTTGACCTGCTGCGAAATAGTATAGCCTATGGCAACGGGAAGCTCCGCCTTGGAGTTCCTGAAAGCATCATTGTTCAGCAGCTGCTTGAGCGGAACTATCGAGGGTTTGTCATTGGCGACCTCGATACCTACGGAATCGCTCAAGGTGGTGATCCTCACGCCCTTGGCATTCAGGGAGATGGCTATATCGTCCTGCAGTTGCTTGATGGCGGAAATCTTGACTCCGGGAGCCGGGTAGACCTTGTAAAGGGTGACCGTGGGGCCGACTATCGCAGTCACGTCCCTCACCTGGATCTTGTAACTCGCAAGGGTAGCCCTGATCTTGTTATTGTTGCGGGACAGTTCATCCTGGCTCACCTCGTGACGCGAGGCGGCATAGTCCTCGAGAATGTCCAGCGAAGGGAATTTGTATTTCGGGAGCCCGTCCGGGGGATCCAGCCTGTTCTCGATACGCGGGAGAGGCTTGCGGATTTCCTGGTCGAGACTCTCGTCAGTGACCACGTCAAAACCGCCCTCATCCTCTGCCTTGGGCTCCTCTTTGGGCTTGTCGCTTATTTTCGGTTCGCGTGTACGGAGTGGCTTTGTCTTCGGCTGTTTAGCTTCCGTTTCCGGCTCAGGCTCGACCGTGGCTGCCACACTCTCAGGCTCGGTGACAGGCGCGGGAACTAGCGGTTCGGAAGGAGACTGAGTGCCCTCGCCGAGAAGCCAGGCCGAGAAGCGCTCGCTCATAAAAAATCCCCAGAGAATGACTGCCGCAATGAGAATCGCCGCCGTCACCCAGGGGCCGATGCCGCCGATCATCCACGACATCAGAGCCGCGGAGAAACGGCCGCCCGCACCGGCGCCGAAAAGGGTGCCGCTGCCAAAGAGAAGGGAGCCGAAAGCCAGGATCCACGAAAGGATGAAGGTGCCGCTGAAGCAGCCCCAGAACAGTTTTTTGATTGGCCAGGGACAAGCCTTCCAGAAAAGGCTTACGCTCCAGGCACATAGGAACGCCACGAGCACGAGGGCCGCAAGGCCGAAACTCTCGCTTACGAGGAAATGCCCGAGCGAGAAACCTCCGGAGGAAGCGGCATTGGCCACTTCCCCGCCCTTTGCCCCGAGCAGGCTCTGGTCAGCCTTCCAGGAAAAGATATAAGAAATCACAGAAACCGTCGTCATCACAGTAAGGATGGCGACGATGATTTTCAAGATGAAAAGATAAGCGGAGCGTTTCATTTTCTCTTACCCTTGCTCTTAAATGGACGGCCCTGGCGCGGAGGACGTCCGAAACCGAGATTGATGCCGGGGCGGGAGAAACTGATGTCGGACGAGATCTTTGACAGTTCCATTCCTTCCGGAACCTTCACCTTACCGCCGGAGAGACGTTCGATATCCTGGAATATGGTTGCGTCCGCGACGGTATCCTTGTTCCAGATAAGATACTGCTGACGCATATAAATGGCCAGGGAACGGATCATCTCGGTTTTCACCTCGCCCTCCGGTTCTTTGGCGATAAGGTCCAGGATGCTTTCGATATTGCGTCCATAATGGCGCGCCTTGATGGGGCGGGTATTCAGAGGAATGGGATCAGGACGGCTGGCGACGACCTCGGGGAGCGGAGCGGGGAAGGGGCTGTCGATGTCAAGGTCATAGCCCGCGATCATATAAAGATGGTCCCAGAGCTTCTGCATAAAGTTTTCCTGCTGATGGACCTGAGGGTTCAGGCTCTCCATCACCTTGACTATCGCATAGGCCTGCTCGCTGCGCTTTTTCCTGTCTGGAATCTGCTTCATCTGCTCCACCATCTTCAGGACGTTGCGTCCATATTCCGGCATCTGAAGTTTCTCGACTTCAGTGTTATAGTATAGTTTAATCGTTCTGTCGTTTGCTTCCATAGACTCTCATATCTCAAGTAAGCGCAAATATAATCATTCTCAGCGGATTTCCAAAATCTCGTCTTCTTCCCCTTCACGGATGAACCAAAGGAATCCTCGGACCCTGGAATAGCCCATACTCTGGAAAAGGTCCATATAACGCCTGACCTGGGAAAGATAAGAGGCCTTCTGGCTTCCGAACTTATAGTCAATCACTTCCACGCTTCCGTCCGGATGCAGGACGACCCGGTCGGGCCTGTGGACAAGACCGTCCGTCGAGAAGACCGCGCTCTCGTTGAGGATTCTGCTCGCATCTTCAGGGAACCATCCCCTGCCGCCGACCGACTCGATCTCCGAGCGGAGGAATCCGATGGTCCCGTCACGGTCGGAGGCTTCCAGCTCGCCGGAAAGGATGACTCTGTCCACCGCACGCGGCAGTTCCGACGGCACTCTTACCCCGGAGAGGATTTTGTGCAGGACAAGCCCACGGCGCCTTGCGGAGGCGTGAGGTCCGATGGTCCCGTCCGGGCCGAAATAGTCATAGGCTTCAGGGCTGAAACGGAGGCGTCCTCTCTCGCTGACCGGGAAGGAAGGGTATTCGGCCTTGATCTGGATTTCGGATTTCGTCTCTCGCTTAAGCGTATGGAAATCAAAGGGTTTTCCAAAATGCGAGTGCAAGGATTTCACAAAGCCGTAAAGGACCTGTGACATATTTTTCCAGTCCTTATCCCCGTCCAGTTTGTTTTTCGGAGGGACGGCGGCTATAACTTTGAGCCCGTAGACCGGGCGCGTCATAGCGACATAAAAGACATTGATATTGTCGATTGTCTGCTTTTCACGTTCCCTGAGGTAGTCTTCAGAGAAACAAGTCTTCTCGGCGGAGGAGCTGAGGTTGACATTATATATTCCCTCACAGTCAGGGTACAGGGGCGTGCCGTCGATCTTCGGCCGGCACCAGTAGGAGGAAGACTTGAAAAGGTCCACCTTTTCGGCGAATGGGATGATCACATAATTGAATTCCAGGCCCTTGGACTTATGGATGGTCATAACCCGCACCGAGGACTGGATATCCGGGGAGGCAATCTTCGGGTCGGCGACGGCCCAGTCCTTGAGGAACGCGGCCAGATCGTTGCCACCCTTAGCCACCCAGTCCTGAAGATAGTCCATAAAGGAACGGATGTAAGGGATCTCGGCCTCGAAAGTCTCGGGATAGACGGCCCTCAGCGAGCGCAGAAGATCCTCTGAAAGGTCCAGCAGAGAATGGAAGTTTTCCGGAGCCTTGAGGCCGAGCGTGCGGGCCAGATAGCCGGCGACAAGTTCTTTGTCCTCCCCCTGGATGGACTGGTCGGACAGAGACAGCTGCGAAACAAGCCTTCGCACTGTCACAGAGGACTTTACGCAGAGAGAATCATCGGAGACGACGGGAATACCGGCGTCCACGAGGGCCTGGGCCACCGCGGAGCCGTCGGAGTTGTTCCTCACCAGGATGCAGATATCCCCGTATGAGGCTCCCCTGCCAGCCGCTTCTTCTATGCTGTCGAGGATTTCCTTGATCTGGTCGTCGACGAATTTCACCTCTACGCTTCCCGGCTCCTTGCAGCTGAACTTAGCCTTCTGGCACACGTCGGAATAGATTGAAGAAATACCGAGTTCGCCGGCTGCATAGCTGAAGAATTCATTGTTGAACTTGACTATCTCACTGCAAGTGCGGTAGTTGTTCTCGAGGGACACGATCTCCTCGGGGGGGATGGAAAGCTGCTCCTGGACTTTGGAGCCGAGAAGATCCCAGTCCGAGCCCCTCCACCTGTAGATGGACTGCTTGACATCTCCGACGATAAGGTCGTCGTGGCCCTCGGCAAGGGAATTCTCGAGAAGAGGCCTGAAGTTGTCCCACTGGATGGTGGAAGTATCCTGGAACTCGTCCAGGAGGAAATTCTCATAGCGGATGCCGGTTTTCTCGTAGATGAAAGGCGCGTCCGTACCGTCGATGATACCCCTAAGAATCGTATTGGAATCATCCAGGGAGAGCACGTTGCGGGACTTCTGGATCTCGGTGAAAGCGTCCCGGAGCTCCTTCGCCACTCCGAGGCCATAAATCTGTTCAAGTATGATCCTGGCCGTGGAATACTGCCTGTATGGCTCGTCGAAGAGGGCGCAGAAGCGCTCCAGCGGTGCTTCCAGAGAGCCCGACAACTTGTCCCGGAGAGCGGCCTTGGCCTTGGCGAACCACTTGTCAGGATCGGAGCAATTGCCACGGAAACTGTCCTGGATACAGTCCACCTTGTCCGAATCTTCCAATCCGGCGTAAGGGACAATCTTTTTCATAAAGCCCCGGCTGAAATCCCCCGGATCCACGCAATTGGCTTCCAGAACGTCCAGGACCTCCTTCGCCGCATCCCTGACGGAGCCTGCGAAAGAGTGGATGACCGCGTCCAGCTTTTTCTTGGTCTCAAGCAGATGAGTCTTGTCCCAGGAAGCAGCGGAGGCCTCGGGATAACGTCGCTGCGCCTCGTCGTGGTCCACGGACAAGAGGGACTCCGCGACGGAGAGGAGATTCTGCTCAAGTTTCAGCTTGCCACCCTTGGCAAGCTCCGAACGGACAGACTCCGTAAGCCAGTTCAGAAGCAGCGTATCTTCCTCTGTAAGAGCATCCAGGATGCGGTCCACGCTTTCCTGCAGCAGGGCCGGCTTGTCAAGGTCCACCTGATACGAAGCGAACTGGCCTATCTCGCGGGAAAAAGCCCGGAGCGTCTGCTGGAAGAACTTGTCTATGGTAGATACCGAGAAAGCCGAATAGTCGTGGAGGATGGACGTCAGCTGCTCGGAGGCCCGTTTCTGCAGGGCGGCGTCATCGGCGATCAGTTCCGGGACGAAGTCCTTGTAGTAGGGCGAAGACGAGGGATCCGTGGAAAGGACGTACAACTCCTTCAGGATACGGCGTTTCATCTCGTCCGTAGCCTTGTTGGTGAAGGTTACGGCAAGTATGTGCCTATAGGCTGAAGGCTCCTTGGAAAGAAGGAGAAGCCGGATATATTCCTTTGCCAGCGCGTAGGTCTTGCCGGAGCCGGCAGATGCTTTCAAGAGTTTTATCATCGTCCGCAGATTGTTTTAAAGTCACAGTATTCACAGGTCTTGGGCTCGTCAGTACGGCTGAACGGGACCTCCGGGTCGACCATTTCGGCGAGCATTTCCTTCAGGCGCTCCTTTACGAGGGAGACGAAGAGCGGCGACTGGGCGCAGTCCTTCAGCGGCTTGGCGAAAAGACGCCTGGTGGAGCAGATGGAATTGACGAAATCCTTCCCCTTCAACTCCGGAAGCGTCTCAGCCAGAAGCCCATAGAGAAAGAGCTGCAGGGCGATTTTCGGGCGTCCGGCGTTCGACGGGCCGAAGAGTTTGTCGACGACATCGGCGGCATTCTCATCCCTGATGTCAATATCATTGTCCTCCACATTGCCGGTCTTGTAGTCCAGGATCCGCACCTCGCCGGGGATATAGGAATCAATCCTGTCCACGAAACCGTGGAAATGGAAGCCCTCGAAATCACAGTAGAGGTGCTTTTCCAGTCCGAAGATTTCAAATCCACCGGAGCCGGATTCGTCCAGTAGATGCTTGTCGTGGGCAAGGGCGCGGGATACATAGTCCAGGATTATCTCCTCCAAGACAAGGTTGCGGCCGCTGACTTCGAAAGAATGCATCTCCTCCAGGATTTTGCCGCGCACTTTTCTCTTGAGGCCCTCCTTGTCGTCCATCATCGCCTGGATATCATCTCCGGTGATGAGTCCGGCACGCGAATAGAGTTCCTGCATAGTCTTGTGGAAGACATTCCCTATCATTCCGGCATCCATCGACTCGGCGACTTCATCCTCCGCCTCCAGACGCTTGACCCACTGATAGTAGAACTTGGCGGGGCAGGAAAGGTAACTCTGGAGAGACGAAGCGGAGAGCAGGCCGCTGCGGATCTTGTCTATGTCCTCCCGGGTCTTTTGGATGGGCGGCTGCGCAGGAGCCTCGTGGAGTTCTGCGGCGTCGGTTTCGCGGATCAGAGGAAGATTGAAATGGTACTGAAGCTGCTTGATATAGCGGCTTTCCTCTCCCGATTTCATTCCCTCGGTACGGCTGTCATAGACCAGCCAGACCTTCTCCGAACGCTGGATCAGACGATAGAAATAATATGCCCAGACGGCGTCCTGGTATTCATAGGTCGGGAGTCCGAAGCCTTTGCGGAGCTCCGGAGGGATGAATGACGAGGAGACGCTCCTGCGGGGGAAGACGCCCTCGTTCGCAGAGAAAATGACCAGATTCCTGAAGTCCAGGGCACGGGTCTCGAGCGGCCCCATTATCTGGAGTCCCTGCAAGGGCTCTCCGTTGAAAGGTACGGAAACCCCGTCCAGAAGGGAGTCCAGAAGGCTTATCCAAGTCCTCGGAGTGACGTTGACATCCACGCCCCCCAGCACATTCAGGACCATATGATAACGCTTGGCGTAATCCAGTTCCAGAAGCATATCTTCCTTGCTGCGAAGACGCCAGCCCACGTAACTCACTATGGCGGAAAGATACTCGCAGAGGGCAGAATTCATCTCCGGCGAGACCTCCTGGGAAGTGATGACGGGGATAAAGATACGGTCCAGGAGTTCTCCTCCACGAAGAGCATCGCAGGGGACATAATACCCTGCATCGGAGACAACTGCCCTGACGATTTTTTTCTCCTCCTCCGACAGCAGAGTCCGGAAAATGCTGGACGAAAAGATGGCGCGGAGAGGACGGTGGTAGAAATACCACTTCCCGTCCTTTTCCCTCAGGCGCAGCTGAAGCTGTATAATATTGTCCATCAGGACATAGAGCGCTCCGCTTTTCATCGGGCAGCCCATAGTCACATTCACACTGTCCACCTCTTCGGGAAGGGAATTCAGCAGCGGCAGCAGCAGGTTTTCGTCCGGAAGCACGAAAGCGGTCTCGACAGGGTCGCCGGGAATGCACTCCGAGAGTATCTTCGGAGCCAGTTTGGCCTGGCCTACGGAAGACGGGACGCTGACCACGTGGACCTCCGGAATCCCGACTTTCTCGAGATCGAAGGCCTGCGGGAAAGCCTTGACGTTGTCCTTCATAAAAAAGGACGACTTGTTCAGAGGATGACGGACCATATCACCGACATAGTCCCATACGAACTCGGCGAGAGTGGCGTCCCTCATACGGGCGAGAACCGTTTTCTCGCATTCGTTCAGCGCATTGAGCCCTACGAAGACGAAACGCGTGCTGTCAGGGAAAGACGGTTTCAGCACGTCCGCGACCGAATCCCCGGACTTCAGGCGCTCCGCAAGGTCGCGATAGACCATTCCCTCGTAGGAAAGTCCTTTGTCCTTCAGGCACTTGCGGTATTCCCTGTACATCGGAGACATCAGGTTCCATATATGCAGGAAACGTCCCTTGACATTTTCGCTGCCGGCCGCATCCACACTCAGACGGCCGCTGTGGTCACGGAAGTGAGAGATGAACTTATCAATCGCTTCCCTCTGATTCTCAGTCAGATAGCTGTATTCATCCTGAATCTCCTTAAGATCCTCAATGTTCCGGAACAGCCCGTCTGCATCCACGAGATACTTGTCCACATCGTCGAAATCCGAGAGGATGACATCTCCCCAGAAAACGAATTCGTCCAGCGGCTCGGCCTTTGGATTCAAGCGGCTGTAGACCTCGTAGAGTTCCAGTATGAGAGAGATCCTGTCCGTAACGTCCGCATCATATATATGGTAGAAGAAATCGTTCACGGTCATCATACGGGGAGCGACTAGCGGAGCCGTCCCCCGGGCTGCCACCTCGGCGGAAAGATACTTGCTGAAAAACGCCATTGAACGGCGGTTCGGGAAGATAAAAACTGTCCCGGATATGTCCTCGGCGAAATAATGAGCCGCGACTTGCTGGAGAAATGCTTTCATAACGTGTAAATATACTCACAAAAAAGCAGATTATTACACTAATCTTTCAAATATTTTTTACCTTTGCTGAAACTTGTTTAATCGAAATCCATTTTTATGAAAAAGAAATTCAGATGTCTTGTCTGCGGCTATGTTTACGAAGGTGAAAATCCGCCCGCAGAATGTCCTGTATGCCACGTCAAGGCTGACAAATTCGTCGAAATTAAAGCCGAGGAAGGCGAGCCCGAGTGGGCCTGCGAGCACGAACTCGGAGTAGCCAAGGGCTGCGACCCGGAGGTCCTCGCCGGACTGAGGGAGCATTTTGCCGGAGAGTGCTCGGAGGTCGGTATGTACCTCGCGATGAGCCGCCAGGCCGAAAGGGAAGGTTATCCCGAGATTGCCGACGCCTTCAAGCGCTACGCCTTCGAGGAGGCCGACCACGCCGCCCGTATCGCCGAACTTCTCGGCGAAGTCGTATGGGACACCAAGACCAACCTCAAGAAGCGCTATGAGGCCGAGGCCGGCGCCTGCGAAGGCAAACTGGCCATAGCCAAGAAGGCCAAGCAGCTCAATTACGACGCCATCCACGACACCATCCACGAGATGGCACGCGACGAAGCCCGCCACGGAGCAGGTTTCTATGGCCTTTACAAGCGTTATTTCGGAAAATAATCCCTTATAGCGAGTCCCAGAGCTCGTCTATCTCGCGGCGCTCTTTCTTGGTCGGACGGCCGCTCCCGCGGTCCCGCGTGACGAAGAAGGTCTCCACAGGAGCACGAAGCTTAGCCTTTTCGGATTCAGGGGTCAGGTCTTCGGCGAAATCGCCGACAAGCCTGGCCCCTACTCTGTTGGAGAGAGGCAGCAATACCTTATAAGTATAAGTCACCGCGCCCTTGCGTACAGTGATGACATCGCCCGGAGAGACCTCGCGGGAGGGCTTGGCGTTGTCTCCGCCGATCTTGATGCGGCCGCCCTTGCAGGCTTCGGTCGCTTCGGTCCTTGTCTTGAAGGCCCTTATGGCCCATAGGAATTTGTCAATCCTTACCGAGTCCATTGCTTTCGTAGAGGCTTTCGAGGATACGTGCACCGCCTTGCTCCGGCACGATACTTATCTTTCCGTGTTCAGACGGGACCAGAATGACTTCTCCCGCCTTCAGGGGATAGCGCTCCCCTTCTTCATTGATGAGAGTTGCAGAGCCCTTTACGCAGCTGAACAGGCGGAAACTGTCCGACAGGCCGGGATCTATCGTGAGCTCATCCTCGAGCGAAAGATCATTGACTGTGAAAAGCTCCGTCTTCGAAGGCAGGCTTTCACAGGCACGGAAATCGATTAGGTCGAAGGCTTCTTCGAGATGATTTTCCCGCTCCGTCGAGCCCCAGTCGTGAAGGCGGAACCAGCACTCGGAGGACTCCGCGATTTCAAGCAGTTTCACCCTGGAGGCGGCGTGGACCAGTCCGGGATGGACCAGGTAGCTCTCCCCCGCCTTTGGCCTGACTATGTTCAGGAGCTCCTCGACGCTGCCGTCCTTGCACTTGCGGTAGAACTCTTCCGCGCTTACATCCCGGCGGAAACCGAGATACAGCTTCGACTCCGCTCCGGCCTCCAGGACGTGCCAGAGGGCGGTTTTGCCGAAAGCATCGTAGCGCTGGGCGGCGGTCTGCTCGTCGGGGTTGACGTGGAGCGAAGTGCGGCCCTTGACATCGAGGATCTTGACCATCAGCGGGAACTGAGTCCCATAGTAGTCGAACGCGGCGTCGCCGACCACCCTGTCAAGGTAGGTCTGCATAACGTCGCTGATAGTGTTTCCGCCGAGCCATCCTCCCACTACCGTGGAATCAACCACGCCGAGGTCGGCCAGCAGATAGTCCATACTCCCCCAAGGGCGCTCCACTCTTTTCGGGGCGAAGCGCATAGGGGGCAGTTTTCTCTCCTGTGACATTATTTGATCTCTATAGAATAAGGCAGCTGGGCATAGGCACCGGAAGGCTGGTCCTCGCGGAGAGTCTCGATGGCGCGTCCGATTGCCTCGAAAGGAGTACCGGCAAGGATCGAAGGGGCCTCGTTGCTCTTGCCGAGAGCCTGCATTATCTGCTCGACCACAGTCAGCGGTTTTGGATAGCTCAGCACTGCATAGTCATCCTCCGAAACGAAGCCGGCAAGGGATGCGGCCTCATTGACGGCGTCCGTGAGGCTTCCGATCTGGTCGACCAGATTGATCCCGAGCGCATCGCTTCCTACCCACACGCGGCCCTGGGCGATTTCATCGACCTTCTCAACGGGGATGTCGCGGCCCTCGGAGACGATTTTGATGAAAGAGCCATAGATGTCCTCTATGTAGTTCTGCATCACCTCGGTCTCGGTCTTGTCGAAAGGACGGGTAAGGCTGTACATATCGCTGTGCCTGTTGGAAGGGACTGAAACCATATTGACGCCGACTTTCTTCGAAAGGGCGGAGAATTCCGGAATCAGCGAGAAGACACCGATGGAACCGGTCAGAGTGGTGGCGTCGGAGAAAATCTTCTGGCAGCCGTTGGAGATCCAGTATCCGCCGGAAGCGGCGTAATTGCCATAAGATGCCACGAGCGGCTTCTCGGCCATCAGCAGATTCAGCGCGGTGCGGATCTTCTCGGAAGCGACGACGCTGCCGCCGGGAGAATTCACCCTCAGGACGACGGACTTGACGCTCTCATCCTTGCGAATCTTGTCGATTTCCTTGACAAAGCGGTCTGCGGCTATTTCTTCGGGCTGGTCACCGTCCACTATGCTGCCGTCGGCGAAAAGTATGGCCACATTGGCCTTGGAAATCTTGGGCACCTTCTTGGCCTCCACATAGTCGGCGAAAGGAATAAGATGCAGGTCATCGGCCTTTTCGACCTGGGCGAGCATACAGAGTTTGGAGACAATCCCCTCGTGGTCAAGGAGTTCGTCCACAAGACCGGCCTGGAGGAAATCTTCCGGGAAGTTCAGTTTCAGATTGTCCACGAGCTCGTTGAGAGTCTCGACGGGAATGCCGCGGGCCTCGGCTATGGTCCCGGAAAGGGTCTTCCAGATACCGTCGATCATAGCCTTGTTCTGGAGGCGGTTCTCCTCGGAGGGGGCGTTCTTGATGTACATTTCACCGGCGGACTTGAACTTTCCGTGGCGAATCAGCTGGTAATTGACTCCGAGCTTGTCGAAGAGGTCCTTGAGGAAAATCATCCTGCCGGATACTCCGATAAAGGTCGGATTGCCGCCGTGGTATGAACTCATATAGATTTTGTCGGCGACGGAGGCCAGATAGAGAGATCCGTTGCCAGGACTCTCAGTGTAGGCCACGACGCTCTTGCCGCTCTTGCGGAAATCCGAAAGGGCGAGGCGGAACTCCTCAGTCGTGGAAATGCCCGCGGCAAGCTCGTCCGCGCGGAGCAGGACGTATTTGACGCCTGGATCGGAAGCGGCGGTCTTGAGGGCGCAGACTGCATCCCAAATACCTACGGGGGCCTTCATTTCCATTCCGGAGAGACTGAAAGCAGGCATCTGCTCCTGGGCCTGTTCCACCAGGGAGATGTCTTTCATATTGATGTCCAGGACACCCTCGCGGGGAAGGACGGTCGAAGAGCCGGCGGCCGCCATCGAACCGATGGAAATCAGGAAAAAGATGACGCCCAGCAGCTGGACGATAAGGATTCCGCAGATGACTGCGAGCAAAGTTTTGCCGAAATCTTTCATTGTCAAGTCTGTTATTGATTCTAATCCGCAAAAATAATAAAATAAGAGAGAAAATGACTACCTTTGCAGGATAAGTTTCAGCATATATGGCACAAAAACCATCAATTCCCAAAGGGACCCGCGATTTCAGCCAGAGCGAAATGGCCGAAAGGAACTATATTTTCGACACTATCAAGGGCGTTTTCCGCAGTTATGGATACAGCCAGATCGAGACTCCCGCGATGGAAAACCTCTCCACCCTGCTCGGGAAATACGGCGACGAGGGCGACAAACTCCTCTTCCGCATCCAGAACAGCGGAGAGAAGGCGGCGCTCGCCCCGGAGAAAGGGCTGCGCTATGACCTTACCGTGCCCTTCGCACGCTATGTCGTCCAGCACCAAAGTGAGATTTCCTTCCCCTTCAAGCGCTTCCAGATCCAGCCCGTCTGGAGGGCCGACCGTCCCCAGAAAGGCCGCTACCGCGAGTTTTACCAGTGCGACGTGGATGTGATCGGTTCGCGCTCCCAGGTCAACGAAGTGGAACTGGTCCAGATCGTGGACCGCGTGTTCAGCCTCCTCGGGATAAGGGTTGCCATCAAGATCAACAACCGCAAGGTCCTCACCGGCTTCGCCGAGATTGCCAAGGCTCCGGACAAGGTCGTGGACATTACCGTGGCCATAGACAAACTTGACAAGATAGGGCTTGAAAAAGTCGAGGAAGAAATGGCCGAAAAAGGCATCTCCCCCGAGGGAATCGAAGTCATCCGTGAGATTCTTTCGCTCGAAGGAAGCACTGCGGAGAAGCTCTCCAGAATGAGGGCGCTTTTCTCCGGAGGCAGCGCTTCCGGCATCGTTTCCGAGACCGGGCTGAAGGGCCTGGACGAAGTGGACGAACTCTTCGGCCTGATCGATGCGGTCGGCATTTCGCAGGAAGTCGGGATGGACCTTTCCCTCGCCCGCGGCCTGAACTATTATACCGGCGCCATCTTCGAAGTCAAGGCTCTGGACTGGCCCATCGGAAGCATCTGCGGAGGCGGGCGCTACGACAACCTGACCGGTATTTTCGGCCTCCCGGACATGTCCGGCGTGGGCATTTCCTTCGGAGCCGACAGGATCTACGACGTCCTCAAAGGACTGGACAAGTTCCCGGCCTCCCTCAGCGGATCGAGTCAGCTTCTGTTCGCCGTGATGGGGCAGGAAGAACTTCGCTACGTCCTTCCGATTGCACGTAAACTCCGCGAAAAAGGAATCAGCGTCGAAGTCTATCCCGACCCCGGCAAGCTCAAGAAGCAGTTTGACTATGCCGCACGCAAGTGCATCCCCTTCATCTCCATCAACGGCAGCGAAGAGATAGCCGCGGGGAAAGTCAACCTCAAGAACCTCGAGACCGGCGTCCAGCTCTCCTTCGACAAGACCGATCTGGAGGCTATCGCAAAAAATATTTGCAGTTTCAAAAATTATTAGTACCTTTGCAGTCCAATACCGCGGGGTAGAGCAGTCGGTAGCTCGTCGGGCTCATAACCCGGAGGTCGGAGGTTCGAGTCCTCCCCCCGCTACTAAACAGGCCAGCCATTACGGCTGGCTTTCTGCGTTTTGTCTGTAACTGACACTTTTTTTTCGCTATACCTTTTTTTTTATTAGATTTGCACTAACAATAGTTCGACGCCATGAATGGGTATGTGCCACATATTGTCCAGTATCAAGGATCCAAGAGACTTCTGGCTCCTCAGATTCTTGAGTATATGCCGCACAGATTTGAGCGGTTGGTCGAGCCGTTCTCGGGGATGGCCGCTATCACAGTTGCCGTATCCAGACAAAGGCGCGCTAAAAGGTATTTAATCAACGATCTCAATAAGCCACTTGTCGACATATTACAATCGGTTATCGAAACACCATCTGAACTGATCGAGAGCTATTCAAACGTATGGAGTGAGCAGTTCACTTACGAGAAAGGCAGCGTTGAACACTTTTACAAAATACGCGATGATTTTAATCAAGGGAATCAGTCTCCTGCAAATATGCTGTATTTGATTGCACGTTGCGTAAAAGGCTCGGTTCGATATGGCAGAAATGGTAGATTTAACCAATCCCCTGATAAACGTCGAAACGGAACTTCCCCAAAGGTGCTAAAACCCAATGTCGAAGCAATCTCAGCATCCCTAAATGGAATCACTGAGTTTTCATCAAAAGATTACCGTGAAGTTCTAGAGCAGACACGGCCTGGTGATATCGTTTATATGGACCCGCCCTATCAAGGTGTTTCAAACGTACGTGACTGTAGGTATTATTCAGGGATAGAATTCCGTGGTTTTGTTGATGCAATAGATCAATTGAATCGACGTGGCGTGGACTATCTTATCAGCTACGATGGGCAGTGTGGCGAGAAGCAATATGGTGAAGACTTGCCTTCTGAACTTGGTTTGCAAAAGGTTTTACTCAAGGCTGGTTTGTCGAGCCAGAGCCTGTTTCTTGGAAAGAAGGAAATTACATATGAGGCCTTGTACATTAGCAAGGGGCTACAACGGCACACTTGCCCCCCTGTTGTAGAGCCAGTACAGTTCTCTCTCTTCAAACCTATCCCCGCTATATGAAACAGAGATTGCCCAAAGCATTTTTAAAAAAATTGAACTCAATCACAGCCAAACGGCCGAAGACTGTGATTCAACATATTCTCAAAAAAGGGTTTGTTACTACAGAAGAGCTAAAGAGTCTGGGGTACGAACATGCTCCAAGAGCAGCCCGAGATGTTCGTGAGCAGGGTATTCCTCTTGAGACTTTCAGAGTGAAAGATTCTGAAGGAAAGAGTATCGCCGCCTATCGTTTTGGTGACCCTTCAAAGGCTGAGGATAAACTCTCAAAGGTAGCCGGACGTACAGTCCTCTCCAAAGCGCTGAAAAAAGCCCTCATCGAAAAGTACGGAGCAAAATGCTTTATCTATCTCCAAACCATGGAAGAGCGTTTGTTGCAGGTAGACCATCGTATCCCATATGAGATTGGCGGGGAACAAGACGAAAGTAATATTGAGTGTTATATGTTGTTAAGTCCGTCGGCCAACCGGGCCAAATCATGGACTTGCGAGCACTGCCCTAATTGGGGGAAAAAGGACCCGGACTTCTGTGTAAAGTGTTTCTGGGCTCATCCCGAAGAGTATTCTCATATAGCAGGAAAGGAGCAAAGACAGATTATTATAACCTTCACGGGGGACGAAATCGAAGATTACAATAAGCTGATCGCTTTGGTGGGAATTGAGAAGGCGGAAGACACGATTAAAGAGATTATAAATCAGCAACTTGTCTAATCTTCAAATAAGGAATAGCGAACTCTACCTGTAATCAATCGAGACCGCAAGTTCGTTCAATCTCTCCAAGTCCCTCACCAGGTTCGATAATTGAAACGGGTAGTCTACTACAGCCGGAAAGTCGAAAGATTTTCCGGTTTTTTCTTTGTCCTCGCTTATATAACTCTCTGAAAATAAGCGAAATACGCGAAGGGCTTCATTTTCCGATAAGGTTCGATACGTTTCGGTTTCGCGGTCCCAGTTTAGTCCGTCCGGAGATACCAATTTTTGGATTTTTTGGCAAACTGAAAAAGCAGTTTGACTACGCCCAGAAAAAGGCCATCCCGTTCATCTCCATCAACGGTTCCACTGAAATTGAAGGCGGCACCGTAAATGTGAAAAACCTTGAAACCGGCGAGCAGAAGGCGTTTGAGCTTTCCGACATCTCCGGAATCCTGGGCTTCATTGCCTGATTACCTGTAGGCCGACGGCGACATCCCTGTGTGTGACAGGAAAAACTTGTAGAAGAGGCTCTGGCTGTTGAAGTTAAGGGCCGCTGCTATTTCCTTGACAGACATCCCGGAATACCTCAGGAGGCTCTTCGCTTCCAGCACCACAAAGCCATCTATCCACTCCGGCGCAGAGCGCCCGGATACCTTTTTTATAACCTTTGACAAGTATTTTGGAGAGAGGTTGAGCCTGTCGGCATAATAGCCTACACCCCTTTCCCTTACATGGTGCTTGGAAACCAGGGAGATGAAGGATTCGTAGATGGCGTCTTGCCTGGTGTCACTTTCCCTGGTGCTGTCCCTTATCTCGAATGCCGTGGAAACAACGTGGGTGAAGGAAGAGAGGAGCGGCACAAGGATGTCTTCCTTGTGTTTCCTTCCGGACTTGAGGATATCCCTTGCCAGCTTGAAATATATCTCTGAGATGGAGCAGTCTTCGTCGGAAAGAACAATGGAAAGGTTTCTGAGCACAGAAGAACTCTTGTGGGAAAAGTTGTCCATGGTCAGTTGAAGTTTCCCAAGTATTTCCCCGGAGATAATAAGGAAATATAGCTTTGTCCCGGCCATCTTGCCCTTGTCATAGTCCGATATGTGGATTATGCTTCCGGGATAAGTGACAAGTACGGATTTATCGTGAAGCTCGTACCCCGCGAGGTTGAGCTCCAGGCGTACGTGGCCGCTTCTCAGGAAAAAGAAAGCGTAGCCGTCCAGCCTCACCGGCGACCTCAGGGCATCCAGGATGTCCTGCTCCTTTTCAAGGCGTTCCCCGCACACCTCTCCAAGCACTATGTCTGTTCCAAGCGAAAATTCGTTTACCGCTCCTGTTAGCGCCAGTACGCGGGAAATATTAATGTCCAGTACTTTCCTATTCATGGCGTAAAAATAGGAAAATTCTACCAAAATACCAATAAAGGTTCCTTTTTGGTGCCTGACATCCCCATTTTAGGCAACTTTTTTGCACTATAGCGTGCCGAAAAAATGAATGGTAAAATGAAAAGGTTTTCATTATTTGTAGGACTGATGCTCCTCATGACCCAGGTCTCCCTGGCACAGCGTGTCATCACCCTTGAGGACTGCCGCAGAATGGCAGTGGAGACAAGCCGCCAGCTGGACATGGACAAGGCTGCCGTGGAAATGGCCGGTTATGACAGGAAAACAGCAGTCGCAAACTTCTTCCCTAAGGTTACGGCCGTGGGCGGATACATGTATAACAACAGGGACATCGCTCTTGTGAGCGACGACCAGTCTGAGCGGATACGTACCATGGGCTCCACCATAGACGGAAAAATCTGGGACAGGGCCGAACTCAACGCATCTGAGCGCGGCAAGGCTATCCTGGAGGCGCTAAGAACCTCCGGTGCCATGCCCGACATAGCCACTCCGGTGAATGCGATAGGCGAAGAGATAGACGCCGCCCTTCACCCGGACCTACACAACCTCTTTGGAGGTGCCGTCATTGTTGAGCAGCCCGTTTTTGCCGGCGGCAAGATTGTGAACAGCACAATCATGGCATCAAAGGCCGAAAAACTCGCCGAAAGCCGTTACGAGACCAGCCTCCAGGGGATTGTCACC
>JAEEGL016356138.1_pt1 | contig 40432 bp, 28 predicted proteins | sample 9134231 | NCBI WGS metagenome assembly JAEEGL01 (sample SAMN16246548, study PRJNA631951) | gut metagenome | biome: gut microbiome; feature: rumen; material: fiber-attached | host: Bos | place: Iran: Karaj | collected 2018-10
ACATTCCCCCCCCTTGTCAATTGAAAAGCCCCACGGAATCTGGTGCATTCCATGGGGCAATTTGAATAATTGTTCGGGTTTTCAGAGGATGTAGCGTCCGAAGTCTCTGGCTTCTTCCAGCTCTTCCAGATGCTTTCTGACGTAGTCACCGTCGATCTGCAGCGTGAACATGGGATAGTCGCCACCCGCGTGATAGCTCACGTCTTCCAGGAGCCTTTCCATGATCGTGTGCAGACGCCTGGCCCCGATGTTCTCCTCCTTCTCATTGAGGATGAACGCGTATTCGGCGATCGCGTCCAACGCGTCGTCCGTGAATTCCAGATGCACGTGGTCGACTTCAAGAAGCGCAGCGTACTGCTTGGTCACGGCATTGTCGGGCTGAACGAGGATACGCTTGAAATCTTCCTTCGTCAGACTGTTCAGCGAGACCTTGACAGGGAAACGTCCCTGGAGCTCGGGGATGAGGTCCTCGACCTTGGACACGTGGAACGCTCCTGCCGCGATGAAGAGGATATAATCCGTGCGGATTGCGCCGTACTTCGTGTTGACTGTCGTGCCTTCCACAAGAGGCAGGATGTCTCTCTGCACGCCTTCTCTGGAGACGTCGGGACCGTTGTTCCCGCCGGAACCGGCGATCTTGTCCATTTCGTCGATAAAGATGATGCCCTGTTTTTCGGCCAGTTCCACGGCTTTTTCCTGCAGGTCGTCCTCATCGATGAGTTTATCGGCTTCTTCCTGCTTGAAGATCCTGCGGGCTTCCCTGACGCTCACACGGCGTTTCTTCGTTTTCGGGGGAATCAGGCCGCCCATCATGTCCTGAAGGTTCAGCTCGACCATCATGCCGGGAGCGACTTCCATGCCCGGGCCGCGGTCAAGCACTTCGATCTCGATCGGGATGTCTTCCAGATAGCCTTTTTCGAGATTGGCCCTAACCTCTTCCCTCTTCGCCTTCATCTCTTCCGTCAGGACCGGTTCGGACTGGGCCGGAACGGATCCTCCGAAGATGTTGGCGAACGGGATCCCCTGACCCTCCTGGGGGTTTTTCTTCGGTATATGGGCCAAGATATCGATCAGGCGCTCGTCCGCAAGACGGGCCGCTTCCTTCTCGACCGCCTGACGGCGTTCCTGACGGACCATGTGGATGGACGCCTCGATGAGATCCCTCACCATGGATTCCACGTCTCTGCCTACATATCCGACTTCCGTGAATTTCGTCGCTTCGACCTTGATGAAGGGAGCGCCGACGATCTTGGCGAGCCTGCGGGCGATCTCCGTTTTGCCGACGCCCGTCGGTCCGACCATCAGGATGTTCTTGGGAGTGATCTCACGCTGCATCTCTTCGGGGAGACGGCTTCTGCGGTAGCGGTTGCGAAGGGCGATGGCAACGCTCTTTTTGGCCTCGTCCTGTCCGATGATATAGCGGTCCAGCGCTTCCACGACCTGTTTCGGGGTCATGACCGTCTCAGCAGCGGGAGCGGGCACGAGGGAAGTTTCAGGATTCGGCATGGCTCTCCCCCACTTTCTCCACGATGACATTGTGGTTCGTGAAAATGCAGATATCCGCCGCGATGTGGATCGCGCGGGCTGCGATCTCTTCCGCCGGAAGGTCCGTGTTCTGCATGAGCGCACGGGCAGCCGCCAGGGCGTAGTTGCCGCCGGAGCCGATCGCGGCGATGCCGTCGTCGGGATCGATCACTTCGCCCGTACCGGAAAGGATCAGAAGATCTGTCTCATCCGCGACGATCAGAAGGGCTTCCAGCTGGCGCATGATCTTGTCTCTGCGCCATTCCTGGGCCAGTTCGATCGCGGCGCGGGAAAGGTTCCCGCTGTACTGCTGCAGTTTTTCTTCAAAACGGTCGCAGAGCGTGAATGCATCCGCGACGGATCCTGCAAACCCGGAGATGACTTTGCCGTGATACAGGCGTCTCACTTTATGCGCGGTCGCCTTCATGACAGTCGTCTGTCCCTGCGTGACCTGGCCGTCGCCGGCAATGGCCGTGACGCCGTTTCTGCGCACGGCTACGATCGTTGTGCCTTTGAGTTCCATAATGCCTCCTATTCAAAGAATTCGGATCTGTGCGATTCGATATGAGCGAAAGAACGCTCCGAATACCCGAGCTTGTCGGGCTTCCTCTGTTTCGGTTTTTTCTCGAGGGGTTCCATCATCGCGAAATTGGCGTGCATGGGCTCGAGTTTTCCGCCCGCATGGGCGATGTGGCTTCCCAGAGATCCCAGCATCGTTTTCTGAGAAAAGTCGGGCATCGGCCTTCCTCTGAGCTGCGCCGCCAGGCTGACGGCGGCCACAAGACCCGACGCAATGGATTCCACGTAGCCTTCCACACCCGTCATCTGGCCTGCGAAGAAGATACCCGGCCGGTCGATCCACTGGAAGTGATCGTCCAGGATCCCGGGCGACTGGAGATAGGTGTTGCGGTGCATGACGCCGTATCTCGCGAAACGTGCGTTTTCGAGACCGGGGATCATGGAAAACACTCTCTTCTGCTCCCCGAACTTCAGGCGTGTCTGGAAGCCTACGATATTGTACAGGCTCCCCGCACGGTCGTCCTGCCTCAACTGGACCACGGCGAAAGGCCTGCGGCCCGTTCTGGGATCTGTCAGGCCCACAGGACGAAGAGGTCCGTAGGCGATCGTCATGGGGCCGCGCTGGGCCATCGTCTCGATGGGCATGCAGCCTTCGAACACGCTTGGATCCTCCTCGAAGGAATGAAGCGGGACCGTTTCCGCGGATACGAGGGCCTCGTAGAAGGCCATGTATTCTTCCTTCGTCATGGGACAGTTCAGGTAGTCCGCTTCCCCCCTGCCGTATCTCGTCGCCCGGAACGCGATGCCCATATCGATGGAATCGGCTTCCACCAGCGGAGCGACGGCGTCGTGGAAATGAAGGATCCCTTCACCGAATGCACGGGAGAGCTCGTCATACAGCTCACCGTCTGTCAGAGGTCCCGTCGCGATGATGCAGGGCGCTTCAGGGATCGTTTTCACTTCCTCGCGGAACACCCGGATGAGCGGTTCAGACTCGATCCTGTCCGTGATATAGCGCGAGAAGATGTCCCTGTCTACGGCAAGGGCACCGCCGGCAGGCACGCAAGACGCGTCCGCAGCCTGCATGGACAGGCTGTTGAACAGTCTCAGTTCCGCCTTCAGGAGTCCGACCGCATTCTCCAACCGGACGGCACGCAGCGAATTCGAGCACACAAGCTCGGCAAACAGATCGCTGCTGTGCGCGGGGCTGCGTCTCACGGGTTTCATTTCATACAGATCGACGGGCACTCCCCTTCTGGCGAGCTGCCAAGCGGCTTCGCATCCTGCGAGGCCCGCACCGATCACTTTTACGGTTTCCATGGATCCAATTTTTCCCTTCGTTCAGTTCCGGGCATCAGTTGAAGAACCACCATGTCGGCATCCAGCGCAGACACTTCGCGTAGACCCTGGGGATCGGAAGACCCGAAAGCACAGGGTAGAACGCGACGAACAATACGACTACAATGATCGCGTACACGAGCAGGATCTTCTTCGTCCTTGCCGGATCAGCTTCCATCCTGCTCCGGATGAACAGAGTGATCGCCAGGATGAAGAACGGCACGCTGCCGAAATAGTGATAGATGAACATCGAGCGCGGAACGAGGACCCAGGGCAGGTACTGGGAACCGTAGCCTGCCAGGATCCACCAGCTCTTCTCAGCACGGAATCCTTCCCTGAAGCAGCGGACGATCAGCCAGATCATGGCCACGGTGCCCGCCCACCAGACAGCAGGATTGCCGAAGGAAGAGATGCATCCGATCCATCCGGACTCCAGATACTTGGCCTGATAGTACCACATGGGCTTGATGAGGAGCGGCCATTGATACCAGGGAGACTTGAAGAAGTGATCGTCCACGAGGGTCGAATGATAGTTCAGCATATATTTCTGGTTGTCCAGGATCACCTTGAAGTCGAATCCGTTCTTCATATAGGGCAGATAGGACAGGCAGTAGATCACCGCGGGGATCAGGACGAACACAAGGACGCACCAGGCGAGGATGACGGCTGTGCGTTTCGCGAAATTGCCCGAGAGACGTTCCTGATCCTCTTCGGAAACGCCTTCGACCTGTCTGCGGGACATGAGCACCGCCTCCCGGGTCTTCATGGCGAGATGGAAGAAGAACATGACAGCCAGGCCCGCGCCGGAGTACAGGCAGGTCCACTTGCTGGCCGCGCCGAACCCGAAGAACAGTCCGCTCAGGCCCAGATCGAGCAGGAGCTTCCGAATCGGCGTCCTGTGATAGTTCCTCTGCATGAAGCGCAGCATGAAATACATCATGAGCATCGTGAAGAAGACGCTGTAGGAGTCGATCGTCGAGATGCGCGTCTGCACGAAGTGCATGAAGTCGAAGGAAAGAAGGAACGTCGCGATCCAAGCATAGCGGGAGTCGCGGAAAAGCGCTTTTCCGAGCAGGAACATGACGGGGAGCATGAGCACGCCGATGAGGGTGCCCGTGAATCTCCATCCGAAGGGCGTCAGACCGAAGATCCGGATGCCCACGCCGATCAGGATCTTGCCCAGCGGCGGGTGTGTGATCTCGTATACGGATTCATGATGGATCAGCTCCCATGCGGTCCGTGCGTGGTAGATCTCATCGAAATAGGTGGCGTTGTAGAAACTCTCGCTCTCGTAGTAGAGATCCTGTTCGTCGAACGCGCAGAAAGGCCCGTATTCCCTCTCTGCCGCACCGATCACGTTCTGGATCGGGATCACGTTCCCGTCCCCGTCCCTGAAGAAGATCTCATGCAGCCGGTAGATCGGCATCTTCACGGTGAAGCGTACGTAGCGCATGTCGGAAGGCACGGCGAGTTCGTCGGAGAACCAGCGGAAGACGTCGCCCCCGCGGTTATGATCCATCATGTACAGTTCACGGATATAGGACCAGCTGCTGCCGTCCGTGCTTCCCTCCACGTCGATGACGGCGGAGTTGTAGCACAGACCACGGTACGTCCAGAGTTCGCGGACTTCCGTATGTTCATCCCCCAGATCCACCGTCACGGTTTCTTCGGGAACGCTCGTTTCCCAGTAGGTCTTCGGCGTGGAGTTGCTGCCCAGATAGATGAAAGCCAGTACGGCATAGGCGACGGTCACAAGGATGAGCGGAAGGACGTCCTTCTTTTCGGGAAGCGATTCGCGCGGAGGATCCTTTTCGTTCACCTTGCGCGCAGCATAGGACAGAACGGCCTGCCTCCTGTCTTCCTCGCTTTTTACGGCGAAATGAGGCCAGAGCGGGAGTTCTTTCCTTCCCCAAGCCTGCCGCACGGCGTCGACGGCCATGACTGCGAATCCGACGACGTTCAGAAGGCTTACGAGCATGCTCGACCAGTGACCGTCGGGCAGATACTCGTTTGCGAGGACCAGAGACGTGTTTGCAAACAGGGTCGTCGCAAAGAACAGGAAATAGACGAGCAGGTTCTTCCGGCGGGTCAGTACGTATCCGATGAGGAGGATCGCAAGCACCGGGAAGAGATAGCGTTCATGCATATAGCAGCCGAGCGTATAGATGCCCGTCAGGAGAAGCGATACGTGAAGGAACAGCGAATCCCTGTCTTTGTTTTTGAACGACGTCACGAAATAGAGGACGACGCTTGCACCGATCCCGAGATAGCCCCAGAGTTTCAGGGTGAGTCCGAGGAAGCGGTTCGTATCAGGCTTCCAGAGCCCGCCGATCAAGGTCATGAAGTTGCAGGCGGAAATGGAACCGTAGGGATAGGATCCGAGAGTCGAGAGATACAGTCTCACGATCCAGGGACCTTCCTGGCGTCCCCAGAACGGAAGGATCGCGAGGAAGCCCGCCCCAAGGCCGGCTGCAAGGCTCTTGACGAAGATCAGAAGGGCCTTCTTCCAGCCTTCCTGCTGCCAGAACTTCACGAATACGACGAGGAGTGCGGGAGCTGCGAGCAGCATCTGGGGCTTCATCAGGGTGCCCAGCACGAGAAGGACCGACGAATACAGGATCTTATTGTCGTACAGCCAGTACAGATAGACGATCATGACGAGCGCCAGTACGGAATCGATCTGTCCGAAGCAGGAAGAGTTGAACCATACGGCCGGCATGAAAGCATACAGCAGACTTACGGCAAGAGCGAATCCGGGTGCGGATCCCTTCTTTTTCGCCAGTCTGAACAGGAGTATGCAGGTCCCGAGATCGGCGAGGATCGGAGGGATCTTCATCAGGGCCATGTTCAGGGTCGATCCCAGTTCTATGCCGAACAGGGCGCGCAGCGCGCCGAACAGCCACAGCACGTACAGATACAGCGGCGGATAGTCGCAGAAGGACGTCGTCTCATAGAACTTCCACGGACCGCTCGTCAGCATCGTGTCTCCCCAGTACATCCAGCACGCCATGTCGTTTGGATACCCGTATACGAGAGGCGCTAGGATCAGGCGGAGCGCACCGGCGAAGATCAGGCCGAAGACAAGACCCATACGGGCTGAACGCCATACTTCACCGTCGTCTCCGACAGTGTTTTCCTGAACGAAATACGAACGGAAAGTAAAGAACAGGAAGAGGGACACCGCGCAGAGCGCGATCATAGGCCAGAGGAACTTGACACCGCTGTCGTCCGAAGACGCTGACTGGCTTTGGGAAGGATCCTGCATGGCCTGCGCTACGGACTGAACGGTCGCCCCGGCGGGCACTGCAGACGCGTCGATTTTCTCCAGTCTGGCATCGTCGAAGCTTGCCGTGCCTTTCGATTCTCCCGAATACCCGCCGACACGCAGATACAGCGTGACTTCGTTCTGTCCATCCGCAGTCTCGAAATACAGCGTTTCGAGCAGCCACTCTCCCGCCGTGTCATACACGCCTTCGGTATGAGCGAAGCAGTTTTCTACGGACAGATTGGCTCCCCAGCCTTCCGAGATGTCTTCCGCCAGGACATAAGCCGAGAAACGGTAGACCGAATTTGGCTCTACCGGGACCGTCTGGAAATATCTCGCATCGTTCATCCATACGTTCCGGATCCGAATGCAGGACGCGCCGCTGTGTGCGTTTTCCGAGAGCGAATACTCAGTCGCTTCCTCGTCCGTATACCAGGCGCCTGCGTTCCATCCGGAAGGCAGTCCGGATGCGCTCTCCTCGAAACCCGGATTCACCAGCAGATTCTCATCGTCCGCCGAAACGGCAAAAGCACCGGCAAACAGCACCAGCACCAGGATGATAGCCAGGGCGGCAAACCCTCTGTTACGTCTCATATATCCTCCTGCGGAGAGGAAACCATTCAAAAACGGTTTCCCGTTCCATGTGAATCGCATTTATTTACGGCTCGCTCTCCAGTTCCGGATGAAAGTCTCCCTGTGCCATCTGCACGGGCCGTATTCGTCCAGAGCCGCCATATGGTCTTTCGTACCGTATCCTTTGTGTTTCGAGAAGCCGTACTGCGGGAATTCCTTATCGATCTCCTCCATCCAGTGATCCCTCGTCACCTTGGCGATCACGGAAGCGGCGCCGATCAGATAGCTGAGATCATCCCCGTGGATGATCCCTGCCTGGGGCATGGAGACGTCCAGGTCCTTCTCCGCGTCGACAAGCAGGAAATCCGGCTGCACGCAGAGAGCTTCCACCGCCCGTTTCATGGACAGACGGGATGCAGCCTTGATGTTGATCGCGTCGATCTCGTCAGGCAGAGCGTATCCAACGGCCCACGCCAGCGCCTTCTCCTTCAGGATCGGAAACAGCGCTTCCCTTTTTTTCTCCGTAAGCTTCTTGCTGTCCCGCACGCCCGGTATGATGGAGTCTTCATCCAGCGGCAGTACGATCGCGGCCGCGACGACGGGTCCCGCAAGCGGTCCCCTTCCCGCTTCGTCCGTCCCTGCGATCAGACGGTAGCCTTTCGCCAGGAGTTCCCTTTCATAGGCGAGGATGTCCTTATCCATTCTGTCCCTCCTCTTCGGGAAGCTCCCAGGTGACGCGTCCCAGTTTGCCGGAACGGTATTCCTGCAGGATCATCTGGGCTCCTCTTTCCGGGTCGTGGGCTCCGCCCCTCAGGATCCATCCCCTCTTCCTGCAGATCGCTTCCAGGATCTCTTCAGGCGTCTCGGGAAGTTCTTCCAGACGGTAGCGCTCCAGGATCAGTTTCGGGAAACGCTGCGCACTCTCTCTCAGGAAAGAGATGCATACGCTGTAGGGATCGGCCGCGTTCTCTCCGATCGATCCCACATAGGCGAGATGATTTGCGTGTTCCTGGTTCTCAAGTTTGGGCCAGAGCACGCCGGGACTGTCCACGAGTTCGAGATAGGATGAGATCCGGATGACCTGTGTTCCCCTCGTGAGGCCGGGGATGTTCGCGGTGCGTGCCGCGGCTGAACCTGCGAGCGTGTTGATGATCGTGGATTTGCCCACGTTGGGGATCCCGACGACGAGCGCGCGGAAAGTCTTGCGTACGTTCTTCGTTTCAAGGAGGCGCTTCGCTTCGGCTTCGGTGGAGGTCCGGATGAAATCGAGGATCTCTTTCCGCGCCGAACGCTGGGTTCCGGTCGAGCCGATCGCGAACCAGCCGCCTTCCGTATACCGGCGGATCCATTTCTGCGTAGCGGAAGGATCCGCAAGATCGCATTTGTTGAGGACGAGGATCCTCTTCTTGTCTCTGAACAGATCGTCGAAATCGGGATTCCTGCTGGCCGCGGGGATCCTGGCGTCCGCGATCTCCAGGACAAGATCGATGGCTTTGAGCTTGTCCTGCATCTGTCTGCGGGCTTTGGCCATATGGCCCGGGTACCACTGTACGCTCATGGTCTCATCCTTTCACAGAGATACAACTAGTATAACACATTTCCAAGGTCAGAGAAACCTCACGCAGAAAAGCAAAAGACCCGGTCCGCATTCACGGACCGGATCTGCAAGGTATTCGGTTATTCTCCGCCTTCACCGGGATCTTCGGGCTGAGGATCGGGAGTCGGTTGAGGGGGCTCAGCGGTCGGAGCCTGGGTAGGTTGAGGTGTCTCACTGGGCTTTGTAGGCTCAGCGGTCGGAGCCTGGGTAGGCTCCTGGGTAGGCTCAGAGGTAGGCGCCTGGGTAGGCTTCACAGTCTCTCCCGGGGTCTTCGTCGGCTTCACAGTCTCTCCCGGAGTCTTCGTCGGCTTCGCGGTCTTCCCGGTCTTGGTCGGAGTGGCTTCGGGAGTCTCGTCCGGCGTGGGAGACGGAGACAGCGTGGGAGACGGTGACGGACTCTTCGAAGGATCGCCGTCCTTGGGATTGTAGTAGATCTTAGCCGCGATGGCGGGATACGTGTCGTCGAAGAGTTTCACACGGCGGATCTCGTTTCCATCAGCGTCCTTGTAGATCTTATAGGACGTGCACTTGATGCCGGAACGGGCTTTGACTTCCGTTGTAGTGCCGCGGGGCTGTTTGGAATACGGTACGTAGGACACCGTGGTGTTCGCGCCGATATAGCCCGTCGTCTCGACTTCGATGTCGATCGTCTCACCGTTGGGAAGCGGTTCGCCGTAGATCTGTGCCGTGACGGTGAGCTGCTTCAGGTCGACCGTCATGACGACGACGATGGGCGAAGTCTTGTTGTTCTTGAAGCAGAAGTCCTTATGGCCGTAATCCACGGTCGCGTCGCGTCCGCGTCTCAGGTAGCCCAGTTCATAGGAATGGGTAAAGCGCTGCGTGATCTCCAGATCCGACATGGCCACCGCGTTGAACAGTGTGCCGGAGACCTGGCAGATGCCGCCGCCGAGTCCGCTTTCGGTGCGGTCGCCGCCGACGATGACGCCGGCGGATCTGAATCCGCGTTCGGACGTGCGCTCACCTACGACGCCGTTGAAGGAGAACTCCTCGCCGGGCTGCAGGATCGTACCGTTGATGATCGAGCATGCCAGGCTGATGTTGCTGTTGCGGTTGTATTCGTTCGTCAGTTTGGTCGTGAAGGATTTGATCAGGGTGAACTGTCCCTGCAGGCTTTCCACCGTCTCTTCAGGCTGTGTCTCTTCGAAGACCGCTTCCACGACGCCGTCGTCACGGTCCGTGATCTCTTTGGAGACCTCCTGCCAGAGTTTGTCGCCGTCGACTTTCAGTCCGGGTTCCCCTTCCTGGTACACGAAGCGCTCGTCTTCGGGTTTCGTCGCGTCGAATTCGACGAGTTTGGCGTTCACGGGCTCTTTCGTCAGAGACTGAGCCAGTTCCCGCACCTTTGTCTCCAGAGAAGAAGGATCCACGCTGATCTTCGTCGTGAGCTTGACGGGGTTCGCGGAAAGTTCGGCGATGTATTCGATGCGGGAATCCTCAGTCCCCGTCCTTCCGATCTGCATGGCCTTGTCCAGGACTTCCTCGGCGTCGCTGGAGACCATGTCGGGCGTTACGGAAAACACGGTGGATTCATCGCCGTATTTCACGGTCACGTCCAGAGCGGAGACCGTCTCCTTCTGTGCATCCAGGATCTTCTCGAGAGCTTCCGCCTTCGTCAGGCCGCCGAGAGAGAACCCGTCGACGTATACGCCTTCATAGAAGGTCGATTTCTCATCCACGGGAAGCATGGGATCCTGCGCACCGGCGGGCAGCGTCGTGGAAGGCGCGGCTGTATAGGAGATGATGGGATCCACGGGAAGAGGCTGACTGCTGTTTCTGTTCAGCAGAGAGCGGACCAGGAAAAAACCGCCCGCGAGAACTGCGACTGCAGCAGCGGAGATCGCGGCGATCCGGATCACGGGCTTCCTGCCGGGGACCTGGGGCTCGCCGGTGTCCTGTTCTTCGGACACCTTTTCGTCAGGCTGCTCTCCAGCCTCCCGTTTCTTGGGCTCCTCGCTCTCCTTAGGGAGTCCTTCCGTTCCCTCGTTACCGGCAGAAACGGCCTCCTCGACGGCATCCTGCGGCTGATCAGGTTCCTTGCCGTTCAGGATCTCTTCTTTTCTTTCTTCTGTATCCATTACAACCTCACATCTTCGGATCAGAGGATCCGAAAGACAATGTATTGATCTTGAATCATCAGCCGTCACCCGCCCCGCAGGATCCTGCAGGACACGGTCCGGCTGCTATTATAGTACCCCTAAACGTTCTGTCTGTCAAAGTGAAAGACAGATGCGGTGAGAATGCAGGCCGGTCCCCTTATCGGAAGTCCACGGGGATCTCATGTTCCAGTTTCGCATTCCAGGAATGAGTCTTCGTGTATTTGAGGATCTTGGCCAGTTCCTTCACGTCTTCTTCGAGCTGCGTGTACAGCTCGGTCATTTCCTTCGTGCATTTGCGAAGGTCCTTCAGTTCTGCTTCCCTCGCGTTCTGGATGACGTGTTCTGCGGACTGCTCCGTGTACTTGTCATACAGTTTCTTCAGTTTCTCGATCTCCTTGTCGATCTCGTCCCTGAGATCATAGACCTCCTGGTCGTAGATGCGGTACTGCACGTCCGGGTCGATCGTGGGTTTTGGCGTGGGAGTCGGGGACGGTGTCGGTGTCGGGGTCGGCGTAGGCTTCGGAGTCGGCGTAGGTTTCGGGGTCGGGGTCGGTGTCGGCTTCGGAGTCGGCGTAGGTTCCGGAGTCGGTTCGGGAGTCGGTTGTGGAGCAGGCGTCTCTTCGGGTGTCACAGTCGGATCGGGAGTCGATGCAGGCGTCTCTTCAGGTACCGGACTAGGCGTGGATGCCGCATCCGTGGTCCCGGGATCCGGATCCTTGTCCTCGTCACCGTCCGGTACATCATACGCCCCTCCTCCCGGCATGGACCGGCTTCTCGGAGGTGTGACGCCCGGCACGTAGGTCGCTCTGGCCCTGTCGTTGTCCAGGATGGGATCCATGGCTTCCAGCATCTTATCCGCTGTTTTGAGGTGCTGATCCGCGTTCATCCAGGCCCATTCCCACTTCGCGTAGTCCGGATCGTAACGGAAATGGCGCAGCACGTTCACTCCGTAGATCTCACGGATGAGCTTGACGCGTCTGGGTTCGTTCGTCAGGATGAATCCCCAGTTGTAGATCATAGCTTCGGTGCCGCCGATGGAGTACATGCCAACGTTTTCGGGATCCAGGTTGTAGGCGAAGACCGCGAGGGCCGCGGTCTGCTGGGCCGTGAGGTTCGTGTACAGGTTCTTCGTCGAGGCGATGATCTGGGGCACGGTCACGAGCAGGTTCTCGCTCTTGAGCTTGCGGAAGATCGTGAGCAGCATGTTCTTTTGACGGTTGATGCGATTCTGGTCGCCGGCGAACTTGGCCGCGATGTTCTTGCGCACGCGCAGGTAGTCCAGAACGCCCTGGCCGTCCAGGTGCTGCGGACCGGCCTCATAGGAACGGTCCACCATGGAGAAGTTCATCTCGATGTCGTAATCTACGCCGCCGATGGAGTTCACGAGTTCCTTAACGGTGGGCATGTCCACGGCGTAATAGTAATCGACCGGGACTCCGCCCAGCATCCAGGAAGCCGCTTCACAGACCTTCCTGAAACCTCCCTCGGTAGGCCAGCCGCCTCCGCAGTTCAGGGACGCGTTGATCTTATACTTTCCCTTGACGCCGGGGATCTCCGCGTAGGTGTCGCGCGGGATGGAGATCATGTCGACCTTGTTCTCGTCGAAGTTGATGGCGAGGACGAGCATGACGTCCGCATGGTAGTCGTGCTTGCCTTCCCAGGTCTCGCGTTCAGGCGCATAGTCGACGCCGATCAGCAGCACGTTCACGATGTTCTTCATTTCGGAGAAGTCCGCCTGTTCCTGGAGCGCCAGGTACGGGTCGATCGTGGGCGTGGGACTCGGAGAAGGCGTGGGCTCCTCAGTCGCGTCCGGTTCTTTCGAAGCCTGAGGCGTCTTTGTGGGAGCGGGCGTGACGGCCGCCGCCGGCGAAGCCGTGGCGGAAGGCGCCATCGTGAAGAGGGACGCGGGATGCCAGACGATGCGCCAGGCCAGCATGAAGCCTGTCAGCGCGAGCAGGAGGATGACGCCGATCACGACGGCGATCGTGATCTTCTGCCTGCGCGTAAGACGGGCGAATACGGCCCCCAACCTGAAATCTTTCAGTTTCCGGATGAAACTGCGCCTTGAATCGCCGGTCTTCTCAGCAGACGATTCTGCAGGTATATCTATTTCAGCAGGAGCCGTCTGTTCCTCCACGGCCGATTCCCTGATCTCGGGTTTCTGATGATCTTCTTTCTTTTTCTTTTTGGACATCTGTCCGGTCCTTTCTCGTCCATTCTGTCTATCAAACACAACATATTGTCGTTCAATGAGGGATTATAGCACTACAGGACGGATCATTCAACTTACGATACGCAAAGAAAACCGCAGCCTGAATTGTGCAAAACGGCACCTTCCCTCCGACCCGGAAGCGTTGCTGCGGAACGGACGGAGTATTGACACGCGGACTCGTTTCCGATATAATATGACAGCTTGTCATATGACAGAGTGTCATTCAGGAGAAACAGATGCCTACAGATACGTATTTCAGACTCCCGGAAGAAAAAAGGGAAAAGATCCGTTCTTCGATCCGGAGAGAATTTGCGCGTGTCCCCTATGAGGACGTATCCATAAACCGGATCGTTCACGATGCGGAGATCTCACGCGGGAGCTTCTATCAGTATTTCGACGGAAAGGAAGACATGTTCCGGTACCTGCTGCAGGAATACCAGGGCTTCTTTATGCGCTGCGCACGGCAGGACATGGAAGCATGCGGCGGAGATCCTTTCGCTTTCACGCTTCGGCTCTTCGACAGGATCGTGGAACTCATTTCACAGTACAGGGACGAACTCCCCTATTTGCGAAATCTCATCGGCAATCTCCGCTTCCAGGATTTCCATCTTCTTCGCGCAGTCTTCGAAACGGGCAGCGCGGAACACGAAAAGATCCTTGCGAAAGCGGATACCCGCGCATTCAGAGACAGGTCGGAAGAATCCGTCCGGATCGCGGAGGAGATCCTTCAGTCCGCGCTCCATCAGTCCGTATGCAGGCTCCTGTGCCGCGAAACCGAAGACAGTCCCGGATCCGAGCGTGTCCATCTGGAAAAAACGCTCGCCCTTATCGCGGAGGGCATCGCTGAAAAGGAGGTGACGTCATGCTAGCCAGATTCTCGGTGCGCAAGCCCTTTACCGTCCTTGTGGCGGTCGTTCTCATCCTCGTTCTGGGATACGTATCCTTCACCAGGATGACGCCCGACCTCTTCCCGAGCATGGATTTCCCCTACGTCGTCGTCATGACCGTGTATACCGGTGCGACTCCCGAAAAGATCGAAAGCGAGGTCACGAAGCCCATTGAGCAGGCCGCGGCCCGTCTCGACGGGATCCGGGAGATCGAATCGACATCCTCCTCCAATTACTCCACAGTCGTGCTGCAGTTCGCGGAAGACGTGAACATGGATGCCGTGACGATGAATCTCAGGGAAAGCCTGGACCGTCTGGCCTCCTCATGGGACGACAGCATCTCCACCCCCACGATCCTCAAGATCAATCCGGACATGCTGCCCGTCAACGTCTCGGCCGTCGCCGTGGAAGGCTATGACACGATCACTCTCTCCTCGTTCGTCCAGGACACCCTCCTGCCCCAGCTGGAAGGCATCGACGGCGTGGCGAGCGTATCCCTTTCCGGCATCGTCAGCGAGAGGGTCAACGTGGTCATCAGCCAGGAAAAGCTCGACGCCCTGAATCAAAAGCTCCAGGACGCGATCGACGCCCAGTTCGAAGCTCCCGAACAGGAGATCCTGAAAGCGCTTCAGGAGATCGACGAGAACGTAGGCAAGCTCGACACCGGCAGACAGCAGATCGATTCGGGTTACTATCAGATCAACAAGATGGAAAAAGAGGCTACGTCCCAGTTCGACGAGGCTCAGGCCCAGATCGACGCCGGACGCGCCCAGCTCCAGCAGGCCTACGATATGGCCCGCGAAGGCACGCTGCGCATGGCCTCCTATCTCCAGGCCGTCGCGACAAGGGAGATCTACCAGCAGGAACTGAACCGGATACCTCTTCTGGATCCCACCGAAGAAGAAGCCGCACGGGCTGAAGAACTCCGCGGTCTGATCGCCGACCTCGATGCCCAGATCAAAGCGGCGGAAGCCGATCTTCCCGATGCCGAGCAGATCGAAGCTGCTCAGCAGTTCCTTCTCACCTATGAGGCCCAGGTCCAGGCGCTTGATGAGGCCCAGGCTCTCCTGGACGAGAAAAAAGCCGAAGCCGAAGCACAGATCCGCAACGCCCGCAACCAGCTCTACAACGGTTCCAAACAGCTCAACGAAGCGGAGGAACAGCTGGAAACGGCCCGCAGTGAACTTGACAACGCGACGAACGAACTGAACGACGCCCGCAAGACGGCGAAAGACTCCACGGACGCCAGGGACATCGTGACGATGCAGACCATCGCCAGCATCCTCGGAGCGCAGGATTTCTCCATGCCCGCCGGCTACGCATCCGACAGACACGATACACAGTGGATGGTCTACGTCGGCGATTCTCTGCAGAGCGCGGAAGAGCTGGAAGGCCTGTTCCTGTTCGATCTGAAAATCGAGGGCGTGGATCCCATTTATCTCAGGGACGTCGCGGACATCTCCGTCGTGAACAACGCCGCGCAGACCTATGCGAAGATCAACGGAGAAAATGGAGTGCTCCTGACTTTCTCCAAACAGAGCAACTACGCGACCGCGACCGTCTGCGACAATATCACGAAGACCTTCCGTTCGATCGAGTCATCCTATGAGGGGCTTTCTTTCAGCCCCCTGATGGATCAGGGAGACTACATCCACATCGTCATCAATTCCGTACTGCAGAACCTGCTGATCGGCGGCGCGCTTGCCGTCGTGATCCTTCTGTTCTTCCTCTGGGACATCCGGCCGACCTTCATCGTCGCCTGCTCGATCCCGATCAGCGTCACTTTCGCGATCGTGCTCATGTACTTCTCCGGCGTGACACTGAACATCATCTCCATGGCGGGTCTCGCGGTCGGCGTCGGCATGCTCGTGGACAACTCGATCGTCGTCATCGAGAACATCTATCGGCTCCGCAGGAACGGAGCCACCGTCTTCCGCGCCGCGATCTCGGGAGCGGTCCAGGTCACAGGCGCAATCACTGCCTCCACCCTCACGACGGTCTGCGTATTCGCGCCCATCGTCTTCGTACAGGGCCTTACGAGGCAGATCTTCACGGATATGGCCCTGACCATCACCTACTCCCTGTTGGCGAGCCTGATCATCGCCCTGACGCTCATCCCCGCGATGTCCAGCGGCCTTCTTGCCAGGATCAGCGGAGGGAGCCGGCTGGGACTTCTTGACAAGCTTGCCGAGGGATACGCGAAAACGCTGTCCTTCACGCTCCGCTTCAAGTTCATCCCCCTGGTCCTAGCCGTCGTTCTGCTCGCACTTTCCGCCCGCGCCGCCATCGCCAAAGGTTTCATCTATATCCCCGATATGGACAGCACACAGGTGACCGTCAGCATCACGCTGGACGAAGAAGCGACGCTGGACGAAAGCGCAGCCATGGCCGACCAGATCGCCGAGCGCTTCTCCGTGATCGAAGAGATCGAATCGATCGGCGTCATGCAGTCCTCCGGCATGGGCGGCATGCTCGGTCTTTCCTCCGGCAGAGGCGCCAGCAACCGTCTGTCCATGTACGTCGTTCTCAGCGAAGACAAGACACGGAGCAGCGGGGAGATCGCAAGACAGATGGAAAGCCTGTGCGAGGATCTCGACTGCGACGTATCCGTCAGCGGCTCTTCCATGGATCTCTCGGTCCTCACCGGTTCGGGGATCAGCATCAACATCTTCGGGGAAAGCATGGACGCTCTTCAGGATACGGCCAAAGGCATCGCAGAAAAGCTGGCTTCGGTCGAAGGGATCGATACCGTATCGGACGGTCTGGAAGATTCCGTGCCCGAATTCCGCATCCGCGTGGACAAGGAAGAAGCCATGAAGTACGGGCTCACGACAGCTCAGGTCTATATGGAGGTAGCCAAAGCCCTCACGAACGAGATGAGCGTCGCGACCGTGGAAGAGAACTCGAACCAGGTCGTTCTCGTGGGTTCCGAGAAAGGCATCTCGATTGAAGAACTGCGCAATCTGAAGATCAAAACGACGGATCCCCTCACACAGGAGAGCGGCACCGTCACCCTGAAGGAGATCGCCAATTTCGACGGTACCCACAGGAGCCTGCAGTCGATCAGCCGCACCGGCCAGCGGCGCTACATCACCGTCACTGCTTCCCTGAAAGAAGGCTACAACGTGACGCTGAAAACGGCGGAAGTCCAGAGGATCCTGAAGGATTTCGAACTGCCGGACGGCCTCAGGATCGAATTCGCAGGCGAAAGCGAGTCCATCATGGAAGCAATGAACGATCTCCTTCTGATGCTGCTTCTGGGCGTCGTCATCGTCTATCTCATCATGGTCGCCCAGTTCCAGTCCCTCCTCTCCCCCTTCATCGTCATGTTCACGATTCCCCTGGCCTTCACGGGCGGTCTCGCCGCTCTGCTGGCGGCAGGATTCGAGATCTCGATCGTCGCGATGATCGGGTTCGTCATGCTGGTCGGCATCATCGTCAACAACGGCATCGTTCTGATCGATCGGATGAACCAGCTGCGCGAAGAGGGCATGGAAAGACGCGACGCCGTCATCGAAGCCTGCAAGCAGCGGCTCCGGCCCGTCCTCATGACCGCTCTTACGACCATTCTCGGCCTCATCCCCATGGCTGTGGGCCGCGGCATGGGCTCGGCCATGATCCAGCCCGTGGCTGTCGTCGCGATCGGCGGTCTGATCTACGCCACGCTCATGACCCTTTACGTCGTGCCCGCGATCTACGACGCCTGGTGCAAACGGCCTCCCCGCGTCGTAAAGGCCGAAGATATGGAGATCGCGGACGACTGATCTCATTGCCCGCGGAAAACAAAAGACGGCATGGAAAACCATGCCGTCTTTCTTCATGCCGGATGACCGGCGCTTCGATCACAGGATATCGTTCTCGTAAAGAGGATAGCACTCGCAGAGAGCAAGGACGCGGGCCTTGACGCCTTCCACGGCTTCCTGCCCCTCGAAGACGAGTTTGGCGATGCAGTCGGCGATCTCGTCCATATCGGCTTCCTTCATGCCGCGGGACGTGACCGCGGGGGTGCCCAGACGGACGCCGCTAGTGACGTTCGGGCCTTTGGGATCACGCGGGATCGCGTTCTTGTTCGCGGTGATGTTCGCCTCGTCCATGAGACGCTCGAGCTTCTTGCCGGAGATGCCTGCGTTGCGCAGATCAAGGAGCATCAGGTGGTTGTCGGTGCCGCCGGAGACCAGCTGCACGTTGCGGGCGAGCAGTCCCTTGGAGAGGGCCTGAGCATTGGCGACGATCTGCTTCTGATACTCGGCGAATTCTTCGCTCAGAGCCAGCTTGAAGCATACGGCCTTGGCGGCGATGATGTGCATGAGCGGGCCACCCTGCGTGCCGGGGAAGATCGCCCTGTCGATAGCTTTAGCATATTCCTCCCTGCAGAGGATCATGCCGCCGCGCGGGCCGCGGAGCGTCTTGTGCGTGGTGGTCGTGACGATGTCGGCGTAGGGAACGGGGTTGGGATGCAGTCCCGTAGCGACCAGACCGGCGATATGGGCCATGTCGACCATGAAGAGGGCGCCGACCTTGTCGGCGATCTCACGGAAGCGCTTGAAATCGATCGTTCTCGGATAGGCGGAAGCGCCTGCCACGATCATCTTGGGCTTGTTCTCAAGAGCAAGACGCTCGACCTCGTCATAATCGATGAAGCCGTCCTCGTTCACTCCGTAAGGAACGAAGTTGAAGTATTTGCCGGAGAGGTTCACGGGAGAACCGTGGGTAAGATGACCGCCGTCGGACAGGCTCATGCCCATGATGGTGTCGCCGGGCTGCAGAAGAGCGAAATAGACGGCGATGTTGGCCTGTGCGCCGCTGTGGGGCTGCACGTTGGCGTGATCAGCGCCGAACAGCTGGCAGGCACGGTCACGCGCGAGATCCTCGGCGATGTCCACGTACTGGCATCCGCCGTAATAGCGGTGTCCGGGATATCCTTCCGCGTATTTGTTGGTCAGGTGGCTGCCCGCCGCCGCCATCACGGCGGGATGGACAAAGTTTTCGGAAGCGATCAGTTCGATGTGGGTCCTCTGACGCTCCAGTTCCTGTTCGAGTGAGGAAGCCAGTTCCGGATCTACGGAAGCGATGGTTTTCAGATCGATCATGTGCTTTTTCCTCCAGTTCTGTGTCGTCTGCGGCACGGCCGCCTGTTCGTTCTCAGATCTTTATCAGTCTGAATATCTATGTCGATGCGAAGAACAACCGGGAGCCCGGTCCTTACTTCGCAAGACGTTCCCTGATGTAGTCCAGGACTTCTCCCGTTGGGACGGATACCTGTTCAGCGCTGTCCATGCTCCGTACGTTCACGATCCCGTCACGGATCTCGTCGTCGCCCATGATGAGGGCGAAACGGCATCCGGTCTTGTCGGCGTACTTCATCTGGGCCTTCAGGCTGCGTCCGATGTGGTCCATGTCCGCCGCATAGCCTTCGGAACGGAGCTGCTGTGTCAGACGGAACGCTTCCTCCCTGGCCGCGGGGCCCAGAGGCGCGACGTACAGATCCAGAAGAGCCGGCTCTTCCTGGACCTTACCGTACAGTTCCTGAGCCATGAGAAGCCTCTCCATGCCCATGCCGAATCCAATGCCGGGAAGATCGGGGCCGCCGAGTTCCTTCAGAAGGCCGTCGTATCTGCCGCCACCGCATACGGTCGACTGGGCGCCGATGCCCGAAGCGATGACCTCGAACACGGTGCGGGTATAGTAGTCCAGTCCGCGCACGATGAAAGGATCGACGCTGTATTTGACGCCTCTCGCCTCGAGGTGGGCCTTCAGGCTGTCGAAATGGGCCCTGCAGTCATCGCAGAGACAGTCGATCATGTGAGGAGCGCCCTGTCCGATCTCATGGCAGATCGGGCTCTTGCAGTCCAGGATGCGCAGAGGATTCTTTTCGTAACGTGTCCTGCAGGTCTCGCACAGCTCGCCCAGATGCGGTCTCAGATACTCTTTCAGCTTTGCCTGATAGGCGGGCCTGCAATTGGGGCATCCGATGGAATTCAGATGGACCTCCAGCCCCGTAATCCCCATCTTCTCGATGACTTCCAAAGCGAGAAGGATCACTTCCGCGTCCATGGACGCGTCCTTTGCCCCGTAGACCTCGACCCCGAACTGATGGTGTTCACGAAGCCGTCCGGCCTGAGGCCTTTCATAGCGGAATACAGGAGAATTCAGATAATACATCTTCTGGGGCATGGGCGCGTTGGAGAGCTGATGCTCGATGAACGCGCGGGCCACGCCGGCGGTGCCCTCGGGTTTCAGGGTGATCGAACGTCCGCCCTTGTCCTCGAAGGTATACATCTCCTTCTGCACGACGTCGGTCGTGTCGCCCACGCCGCGCAGGAACAGTTCCGTATGTTCAAAAGTGGGAACGCGGATCTCCCGGAAACCGAATCTCCGGCAGGCGTCCCGCATCACGTTTTCCATCCTGTGCCACAGATACACTTCCTGCGGCAGTACGTCTTTTGTGCCTTTCGGCGCCTGTGTCAATGCCATGCTGTCCTCCCCGGAGCCTCATGGCTCCGTATTTCCCCATTAAACCAGAAACACTGCCGTTCGTCAAGGATAATAATCAGAGGTGGAGCCCCTCCGCGAGCAGCGAGAGAGAACTGCGGAAAACGTTGGCGCGTCCTCGAAGCAGGAGCTGGATGGTATGGGTCATGAATTCCCTGTCCTTACCGTTCATAGCTCTGAGCCTGTCGATGATGACCTTGGCCGTGTTCGCGCGGTTGGCAGACAGTTCCTTCAGCGTATGGCTCCCCGTCGCGTCCAGCGTATCGAAGAGGCCGTTGACGAGGGCTTTCCTGTCATCCATCGAAAGACCGTACAGCCAGGCATGGAGCGTCTGCTCCGTCTGCTGACTGGAGAATGCGAGCGCGTCGCCGTATACGAACTTGGTCCCGACGATCTCCCAGGTCATGCCGTCATGCTGTCCGATGCCCGTAGCGGTGGAGATCACGACCTTGAAGGACTCGACATGTTCCAGAAGGATGCCGACGACGGAGTTGCTCGGAAGAAGAGAGAAGACCCTGTCCTTGATCCTCAGATATCCTTCCTCCCCCGAAGGCTTGACGAGAAATCCGGGGCCGTCATTGTTGAAGACGCGGATGATCCTGTCCTGGACCTCCCTGGAACAGTTGGCGGCGGCATAAACCGCAAGATTGCCGCCTTTGCTGTGCCCGCAGACGTAGAACCGCATCTTGGGCGCAAGGGCCGCCTGCTCTTCCAGATATGCCACGGCGCATTCCTGTGCGGGAACGGTCGTCATGAAGCTCATGTTAAAGTTCTCGCGCCAGCCTGCGATCGTATCGTCGGTACCGCGGAAGATCACGGCCCGGTCGTAGGCGATGCCCGTGACCGTCATGGCCGCGAACTGCTTGGCTTCCTCATGCACCACGCTGTTCACGAAAGCGGAGAGCTTCAGATCCATGAACCGCTTCGATTTTCCGGCCTTGACGGCGAGATCAAGGATCGAATCGGGGATGATGAGACCCATCATCGCCTTTTCGCGGATATGCTTCCTGAAATATTCTTTGACCGCTTCTCCCAGAGTGACCGAACCTTTCCCTGATTCGGGAACGATCCCCTCCCAGTCCATATAGACGAGTTCGCTGAGGATCAGGTTGTCCACTTCGTTGAAAGGATACTCTCCGAAGGGAAGGTCTCCCCTCCATCCCAGATAATCAATGACGTTCGCTGCCATCTTTATTCTCCCTGCCTTCGAAAAAAGCGTCTCTTCTGTCCATGATCGAGTCGAATTCCCTCAGATAGACCTCGATCCCTTTCGGGTTCGGGAACCGTTCGTGCCGGTTCTCGGCGAAGATCATCTTTTTGCTGATGCCTCCCGCGCCGGCCGCGACCGTGGAATGGGTCTCTTCCATGATATCGATGTTGTACAGGCATTCGGTGCCGGGAAGCGCATACCCGACGTTCTCCAGATTGCCCGACATGTATTTCTGTCTGTAGAGGTAATACGGCCTCATGCCGCGGGACCGGGCGAATTCCCGTCCCATATCGACCATCTCCGCCACGGTTTCCCCGTCGGGAAGCGGGTACTCCTCCAGTTTCTCATGGAGCCTCGACGAATGCTTGATCGCGAGCGTATGGACCGTCACGTTCTGGAACGGGAGCGGTCTCAGGGCTTCGAAAGTGGATTCTGCCTCCCGGATCCCTTCTCCGGGAAGTCCCATGATCAGGTCGACGTTGACACAGCCGAAGCCCAGGGATTCCGCTTCCAGGAGCCGTTCCACGATCTCTTCCACCCTGTGCTGCCTTCCGATCACGTCCAGCGTCCCCTGCTGCATCGTCTGGGGGTTGATCGAGATCCTCTCGATCCCTTCGTCCCTGAGCATGGGCAGCATGCCGTTGTCCATCGTGTCGGGCCTGCCGGCTTCCACGGTCCATTCCACGGCACCGGGAAATGCCTTCCTCGCTTCACGAAGCACCCTGCGCAGCCTGTCCGTGCCGAGGACGGAAGGCGTGCCGCCTCCCATATAGACGGCGTTGGGCTTCTTCCCCGTCCTTTCGAGCAGTTCTCCCGCGCGGCGGACGTCCCGGATGAGTGTGTCCGTATAGGGATCCAGCCAGCGTCTCGCAGACGGATGGGAAAGATCGGCGCTCAGGAAGGAACAGTACAGGCATCGGGTCTTGCAGAAAGGTATCCCGATATACACGTCGCTCTCTTCATCGCGTCCGTACCGGTACAGGCCTTCCTGTGCTTCCAGGATCTCCTCCAGGAGCCCTGTCTTTTCGGGAGACACGTCCATCTCGTCCATCAGCCGTCTGGAAGCGGCTTCGGCTCCCCCTTCTTCTTCACGAAGCTGGCGCAGAAGCTTCGTAGGCCGGATCCCCGTAAGGGAGCCCCAGGGGAGCTCCTTCGGAAAGGCATCCTGCAGCGCCATGTACAGGGCGAGTTTGGCGCCTCTGCGGAGCCAGCGGAGGCTCAGCAGTCTGCTCTCTTCTCTGGCGGGATACTCGGTCCGCCATTGCCGGCTCTTTCCTTCCGAGGCGATGGTGATCTCATGGATCCACCGGTCCCCTTCGAGCACGGCCAGATGGGACACCGAGAGCCGCGGGATCTCGGATGAATCCGCGCGCACCGGTTCCATGGCAAAGAAAAGACGGAGAACGTTTTCCAGTTCTCCATAGACCTCTTCCCTGTTCGTTATGCAAAGGATCATATGATGCTAAAACCTCTTGCGGCTGTCGAGAAGCATGGTGACGGGCCCGTCGTTGACGAGCTCCACCTGCATATCCGCCTGAAACACACCTGTCTGTGTCGGTATATCCATCTGTCTGAAAAGATCGACTGCCTTTTCGTACCAGTATCTTCCCTGTTCGGGGGATGCGGCGTCCGAAAAGCTCGGACGGCGTCCATGTCTCGCGTCGCCCAGCAGCGTGAACTGGGAAACGATGAGGAGAGCCCCGCCGATATCCGTGACCGACAGGTTCATCTTTCCTTCCGCATCCTCGAAGACCCGCATGCCGGCCGTCTTGCGGACGATATAATCCAGATCGTCCTGAGCGTCGCCTTCCTCGACTCCGAGGAGCACGAGGAATCCCTGTCCGATTTCTCCGGTCACACTGCCTTCGACTTCGACTTTCGCGCGTCTGACGCGCTGGAGCACCGCTCTCATCCCCGCCCCTTTCTGAACACGTGGATCGTTTCGGGCATCTTGTTGAACTGGTGGATAAGGGCTTCCAGCTGATCCTTGTTCCGGATCTCCACACCGAGTGAGATCTCTGCGACGGGTCCCATGGCCTTGGCGTTCAGGCTCAGCATCTTCACGTTCAGGTTCATGGCAGCCATGGACACGTCCGCGAGAAGTCCCGGACGGTCCTGCATCTGGAGTTCGAGTTCCGCCTGATAGGAGCTTGAGGATTCCCCTGCCCACTCGACTTCGATGAAGCGGTCCAGTTCGAAATTGGTGTCGTTCAGATTGCTGCAGTCGGCACGGTGCACGGAAACGCCCCGGCCGCGGGTGATGAAGCCCACGATCGAATCGCCGGGCACGGGATTGCAGCAGTGAGCGAAACGGACGAGCATGTTCGCTTCGCCTTTGACGATGACGCCGTTGGAGACGCTCGTAACAAGAGGCTTCACGTTTTCGGGTCTGTCCTGCTGGAGCGCCTGCTCCTGCTGGATGCGGGCCTTCTCCGCTCTGTACTCCTCCATGAGGCGTGCGGTCACTCTTGCGGACGTGATGCCGCCGTAACCCACAGCGTTGTACAGGTCATCGATGGAAGACAGGCTGTGGCGCTTAAGAACGAGGTCGATCCATTCGGGACGCATGAGCTGGTTCCAGCTCACGCCGTAGCGCTGAACGGAAGCCGCGAGCATGGTCTTGCCGCGCTCGATGTTCTCTTCACGCTGTTCCTTCTTGAACCAAGCCCGGATCTTGCTCCTGGCCTGCGGGGTCTGGGCGATGTCCATCCAGTCGCGGCTGGGGCCCTTCGCGGCGTTCGACGTGATGATCTCCACGATATCGCCGGTCTGCAGAGGCGTCGCCAGCTGCGTCATGCGGCCGTTGATCTTCGCCCCGATGCATTTGTTTCCGACGCCGCTGTGGATCCTGTAGGCGAAGTCGATCGCGTTGGCTCCTTTGGGAAGGTCGAACACCTGTCCTTTGGGAGAGAACACGAACACGCGGTCGGCATACAGGTCGACTTTCAGGGTGTCGATGAACTCCATGGAGTCCGACGTTTCGTTGGACCATTCCATCACATTGCGGAGCCACTGGAGCTTGCTGTCTAGGTCCGTCGTATCGGTACGGTTTTCCTTGTATTTCCAGTGCGCGGCGATGCCGTACTCGGCTGTCCTGTGCATCTCGTGGGTACGGATCTGCACTTCGAAAGCCTGCCCGAAGGAACTCACGACCGTCGTATGGAGCGACTGGTACTGGTTCGGCTTGGGCATCGCGATATAATCCTTGAAACGGCCGGGCATGGGCATCCAGTGGCTGTGGATGTCACCGAGGGCGGCGTAGCATTCCGGTATCGTGTCCACGATGACGCGGATCGCAAGAAGATCATAGATCTGTTCGAAAGGCGTATTGTTCTGCATCTTCTTGTAGATAGAGTACAGATGCTTGGGCCTTCCGTCGATCACGAGGTTCTGGATGGGCTCGTCCTTGAGGCAGTTCCTGACCTGCTGGCAGAGATCGGAAATGATCGCCTCCCTCTCCTGCCTGCGCATGGAAATGAGGCTGACCAGTTCATGATACTTCTCCGGCTCCAGATACTGGAAGGAAAGATCCTCCAGCTCCCATTTCAGGTTGTAGATCCCCAGGCGGGACGCCAGAGGCGCGAAGATGTCCATGGTCTGGCGTGCGACCCGCTGCTGCGCGTCCTTGGAACGCACGCCGAGCGTGCGCATGTTGTGCAGCCTGTCGGCAAGCTTGATGATGACGACGCGGATGTCCTTGGACATGGCGACGATCATCTTTCGGATGCTCTCCGCCTGATACTCCTCGCGGCTGTCGTAATTGATCCGGGTCAGATGCGTGACGCCTTCCACCATGTCCGCGACTTCGGGGCCGAAATGCTCGCGCAGATCGTCGGTCGTCACGTCCGTGTCCTCCACGAGATCGTGGAGCAGTCCCGCTGCGATCGTCGGAGAATCCATGCCGAGGGACAGCATGATCCTGGCTACGGCCACCGGATGCTCGAAATAAGGCTCACCGGACTCACGCACCTGTCCTTCATGGTGGACACGCGCGTATTCGTAAGCGGATGAGATCAGTTCCAGATCCAGCTGCGGATAATCCCGCTTGATCGTATCCAGCAGCGATTCCTGGGGGACGGCGTATTTCATGGTATCAGAATGGCATGCCTGGTTCTTTCTCCAGGCCCTGCAGTTTGCGGAAAGTCTTGCTCTCCTGCAGATTAAGTCCGCGGATGTTCTCGTTGAGCTTCATTTCCGTACGGGAGGTGTATTCGACGAGTCCGAGCTCCCTGAACACGTTCAGGGCCGCCCTGGACTTCCAGCAGTGTACGTTGAGGATGCGGGCAAGCCAGGTGATGTGGCCGATGCCTCCGTTGCCCGTATAGCCGTTCTGAAGAGCGTGGCGCAGTTTCTTGTAGGTCTCCCTGAACCATTCCACGTCCATATCCGGCACATACATGAGATGGGATACGGACATCTCCTCCGCCCCGATCAGGATCTCCCCGTCTCCCTCGCGGAAATGGCGGAAGAGATAGCCGGCTTCCTGACTGGACACGAGTCCGTCCAGCAGGACGATGCGCCGGTAATGCTCAAGTTTTACGTCCCAGAAGGAACGTCCCGCCAGAATGCAGTTCATGCCGGGTTCCACGGGCTCTTCCTGGGGAAGGATCAGCATGCCGTTGCTGCACACCCCATCCATCAGCGGATGATGTATCAGTTTCTGAGCGGCTTCGGGCGTGCCCGCGAACACGAGCGTTCCGAAAGCGGATTCCTGGAGCAGATAGACCGCCGTCTCGATGATGTCATCCATGATCTCGACGGATTCCACCATGTCCTCTTCCTGAAGGGACATCCAGAACCGGGTCCACAGGGCGTTGCGGAAATCGTCGGAAGACTGCCGCAGATACCTGTCGACTTCCAGCATCGACTTTCTGCTGTTCCATGTCTTGATCTGGCACTGGAGGGTCGAACGCCCGCGCCATTCGTTCAGCGTGGGGACGCAGAGCACGTCATAGTTCCCGAGCATCCCGGGATAATTGACAGGCGGCTTCTGACGGAATGCCACCGCGTCCAGGATCATTTCCCCGCTTGTGAGACGGGCGGAAAAATGCTGGTTGCAGTCACCCATCGTGCGGATCACCTGGATGCCCGTATCGTGGACCCAGATGACGGGCGTGGGATTGCCGACGCCCATAGGGGACATCGACTCGATCTCCTCCACCAGCTGCGGTGTGATGTTCTGGAGCTCGCCGGTCGCGTCATAATAGGAATACGGGAAGAACAGCTCTTCCGGACAGGATTCGAGATAGGCGCAGAATTCCTCCGCGAAGGCGGCAGTCTCTTCTTCGTTGAGCGTTTCCATACCGGCTGCCTGCGCATGCCCGCCGTATCGGTTCAGATGTGCGGAACAGGCCTGCAGTGCCTCTACGATATTGAGGTTCGGAACGCTTCTCGCGGATCCGTAGAAGGACTCCTTGTCTTCCGATCCGCCGAAGAGCACAACGGGCCGGTGGTACTTTTCCTGAAGTCTCGAAGCCACGATGCCGAGGACGCCCGGAGCCCAGTTCCTGTTCCAGAGCACGATCCCGCGGACGTCGCAGAGACAGGTGCTGTCCATAAGGATCTGTTCGGCCTCAGCCATCATCTTCTGTTCGATCTCACGTCTGGCGCTGTTGTTGGCATCCAGATCGAGTGCGATCTGCCTGGCTGCGTCATAATCCTCGGAAACGAGCATCTCGACGCTTTTGGAACTGGAATCCATCCTGCCGCCCGCGTTGATCCTGGGCCCGATCTGGAAGCCCAGATGGCCCGCGGAAAGCTGCTGTCCGGTAAGGCCTGACACGTCCACGAGGGCCGACAGTCCGGGACGGAGCTTCTCGTTCATGAGTCGGATGCCCAGCGTCACGATCAGCCGGTTCTCGCCCTGAAGGGGCACAAGATCGGCCACTGTTCCCAGCGCCGCCAAATCGAGGAGCGTACTGGCGTATTCGTATCCGCCCAGAGCACACACGAGTTTCCACGCGACGCCGGCGCCGCAGAGACAGCTGAATGGATATTCGGGACAGCATCTGGGATTCAGGATGACATCCGCGTCCGGCAGTTCTTCAGGCGCTTCGTGATGATCGGTCACGACGACCGTGATCCCGAGTTCCTTGGCGCGTCCGATCTCCTCTTTGTTCGTGATGCCGCAGTCCACGGTCACGATCAGTTTCGTGCCCGCTTCCGCGATCTCGTCGATCGCGTCCATATGGAGGCCGTAGCCTTCCTCCTGCCTGTTGGGGATATAGTAGTCGACGTTCGCGTGTACGGAACGGAGATACAAGAGCAGGATACAGGTCGACGTGACGCCGTCGGCGTCATAGTCTCCGTAAATCGTGATCCTGTCTCCGTTGTCCACTGCGTCACGGATCAGCTCCACGGCTTTGCCCATCGAGTTGAACAGGAAAGGATTGTGGAAGCTTTCCAGGGTTGGATTGAAGAATGAATTGATTTTTTCAGGCGTGTCCAGGCCCCGATCCAGAAGGATCTCTGCCATCATGGGGGAAATGCCGGTTTCCGACGAGAGATTGGATATCTGTTCCGGGGTGCCTGTTTTTTCGTATCTCGGAATGTATCGAATCATGTTTCCTCCTCGTTGTACTGCCTTCCGATCGTGGAAAGCAGTCCTCCGTCCACGTATAGAATCTGACCGTTGATATAATCCGACGCCTCCGATGCCAGGAACACGACGGGGCCCATAAGGTCCCGGGGCGTGCCCCAGCGGTCCGCAGGCGTTTTGGAACGAACGAACAGATTGAACGGGTTGGCCCTGCCGTCCTCAAGAGGCTCGGACAGCGGGCGCGTCATGGGCGTCAGGATATAACCCGGCCCGATCCCGTTGCACTGGATGTTGTAGCGCCCGAACTCGCTCGCGATGTTCCGGGTCAGCATCCTGAGTCCGCCTTTGGCGGATGAATAGGCCGCGAGGGTCTCCCGGCCCAGCTCGCTCATGAGAGAGCAGATATTGATGATCTTTCCCCTGCCCTTTTCGATCATCCCGGGCAGGACGGCACGGCTCATGAGGAAGGGGCCGACGAGGTCGACGTCGAGGACCTCCCTGAAATCCTCGGTGCTCAGTTCCGTCATGGGCACTCTTTTCGTGATCCCCGCATTGTTTACGAGGATATCGACGGTCCCGAGGTCGGACGCAATCGAAGCGATCATGGCGACGATCTCGTCTTCACGGCTCACGTCGCAGACGTAGCCCTTTGCGCGTATGCCGGCGTCCGCGAACGCTTTTTCCGCCGCGAGGACGGACTCGGAACCGCGGCCGCAGAATGCGACGGCAGCACCAGCTTCCCCGAGTGCGGTCGCAAGACCGAAGCCGATGCCTTTCGTGGCACCGGTCACGAGGGCCACCTTGCCCTCAAGGGAAAAAGACGGGAGCTGCATCATGACCTCCGAATAAACGCGCAAGGTGCCTTGTCGGCACCTTGCGTCGCAGTTGATTCCAGTGCCGGAGCGGTACCAGAAGATTCTCTTTACTTCTTTTTGGAACTCCGCTGTTTCCTGTCGCGGCCTTCCTTGATCCTCTCAGCCCAGTTGCAGATCCTGGCCCAGAAGGGTCCGGACAGCAGGATGGAGGAATACATACCCGCGAAGATACCGATGATGATCGGGAGGGTGAACTCCTTCACGCTCGTTACACCCATGATATACAGGGCGCCTACGGTGAACAGAGTCGTCAGAGACGTATTGATCGAACGCATGAAGGTCTTCGTCACAGACTGATTGACGATATCTTCGCGCGTCATATGCGTCGTGTTCGTGCGGCGGAACTCGCGCACGCGGTCGAGCACGATGATGGTGTTGTTGATGGAGTAGCCCATGACGGTCAGAACGGCCGCGACAAGGGACGTGTTGATCTTCAGGTTCAGAAGGATCGTGACGGAGAGCATGACGAGGATGTCATGGAACTGGCCGAAGATCGTAGCGACGCCGGACCAGACTTCGAAACGGATCCAGATGTAGATCAGCATGAGGCCGGAAGCCAGGAGGAGCGCGGTGATCGCGTTCTTGATGAGCTCGGCGCCTACGACGGCTCCGACGGATTCGGCGGAAACGACGCGCATGTCGGGATAGACGGCGCGGACCGCTTCTTCGATCTCGGACGTAGATGCGAGCTGGGCGTCCCTGTCTTCCTCACTGTCCTGGATATGGACGATCACTTCCGTGCCGCCGGAAAGGGAGACGCGGAAATCGGAAGAAGTATGCTGGGACACGATGTCTTCCAGCTGTTTGGAAAGATCGGTGTCGGAGACGCCGGAAGCGGCGGATCCGAGGTCCATCGTGACCATGGTGCCGCCCGCGAAGTCGATACCCAGATTCACGCCTCTGAAAGCGATGCTGACGAGCGCGGCCAGGATCAGGACTGCGGGTACGATGATCGTATAACGGAAATATTTCACTACATCGAACTTTTTCATGATCACGCCTCCTCCTTCACGCTGACGCCGTACTGGGAAGGCTTCTCAAAGCCGAGTGCGATGAAGATGCTGACCAGAAGGCGGGTCATGAGGATCGCCATGATCAGCGAGATGATGACGGATACGATCAGTGTGATCGCATATCCCTTGATGGTGCCGGTGCCGTAGTAGAGCAGGACGATGGCGGCGATGATCGTCGTCACGTTCGCATCCGCGATGGCTGCAATGGCTTTCTGGAAGGAGTAGGCCCACGCGGAACGGACGGTACGTCCGGTGCGGAGCTCCTCCTTCACGCGCTCATAGATGATGACGTTGGCGTCAACGGCCATGCCGACGCCCAGAACGATGCCTGCGATGCCGGGCAGGCTGAGCTGTACATTGCCCAGAAGAGAGAGCGTGTACATGACGAGCACGGTATATACGCAAAGGGAGATGTCGGCGACCAGGCCGAGCACACGGTAGTACGCGATCATGAAGATGAACAGCAGAACGAGGCCGATCCCCGCGCCGATCATGGCGTTGCGGAGGGCATCGACGCCCAGCGTGGCGGAGATGGTGGAGCTCTGCAGCTGTTCCATCTCGAGCGGCAGAGCGCCGGACTCGATCAGGGTCGCGAGCTGCTGAGCCTGTTCGAGAGTCGCCTGACCCGTGATGATCGCTTCGCCTGTAGTGATGGCCTGCTGCACCTGGGGAGACGAGATGGTCTCACCGTCAAGAACGATGGAGATCTGCTTGCCGATCGAATTGGCGGTCGCTGCTGCGAAAGCGGCAGTGCCGTCGTCATTGAAGACGAGGCGCACGACAGGGCCGTGCGAACTGTCATAGACTGCGGTAGCGCTGAGGACCTGTTCGCCGCTGACGACGAGCAGACCGTTGGAATCGCGGAACTCAAGGACAGCAGGCGTGCCGATGATGTCGAGGACAGCCTGTGTATCGGAAACCGCCGGGATCTCGATGCGGATACGGTTGTCCTGCTGGCGGGCGATCGTCGCTTCCGTGTAGCCCGCTCCGTCAAGACGGTTCCGCAGCACGTCCAGCGTGGACAGCATCTTGGTTTCGAATTCCTCCACCCCTTCGGATGAAGTCTGATAGACGACGTAAACGCCGCCCTGCAGATCCAGTCCCTGACGGATGGATTCCATCCAGGGAAGGATGTCATAGCGGCCTACCGGCAGACCGCAGATGCCGACGAAGGCAAGGAACCCTGTCAGCAGTACGATCACGGCCAGAAGGACCGCAGCTTTCACTTTGTTCATGGACATAAACCTCCAAACTTACCTTTCTATTATAGTAATCAAAAACATCTTCGTCAAGGAAAAAGCTGAAAAGCATACGGAGTCTGTTCATAAGACGGAGGTATCTGTGTCCGTACGCGGTACAGGCCTCTGAAAGGCAGAGATAAGGTGGTTTGCAGAAGCCTCCGAAAGAAGAAAAGGCCCGCCGTGCTGCAGCACGGCGGGCCCTGTATTCGAGATGGATCAGATCAGATGCGGACGAGTTTTCGCTCACGGGGTTTGGCGGCGGGGCTTTCATCCGGATATCCGACGGCAAGTCCGTACGCAAGTTCATATCCTTCAGGCAGACGAAGATTCTTGCCGACCCATTCCCTGCCCTCTGGCGTTCCCTTCATGTAGGCCATGATCCCGCCGAGGAACAGAGATCCCAGACCGATCGAATGGGCTGCGAGCACCATGTTTTCCGCAAGGAAACTGACGTTCACGGGAGATTCTTCCGAGGGATAGGCGCAGAAGATGACGGTAGGCGCTCCCATGCTTACGCTCTTGGGACGGCTGTTGATCCTGTCGATCTCCTCCTGGCTGCCTGCGTTGGCGACCCTCCATGCATAAGCCTTTTCGCTCAGATCGTCCAGAACGGCCGCATCCTGCACGACGCTCAGGAACCACTGCTGTCTGTTGGCGCCGCTCGGCGCGAGGAATCCGCACTCCAGTACGGTCTCAAGTTCTTCTTCCGTAATCTGCCCCGCCTTATAGGCACGGATGCTGCGTCTGTCGGCGATGGCTTTCGTGACTTCGTTCCAGATCATGATCATATGCCTCCTTCAAGTTCGTTTTCGGCTTCATGATAGCGAATCCGACCATTTCTGTCAAGTATAACATTTCATCTCTTTCGTTTGACAAACCGGTAAAATCATACTACTCTAGATAGGAAGAAAACTCGGAGGCGCAACATGGCTATTTCTAGAAAAACGATCGAGGATCTTGCCTTTACGACGAAGAAGGGCAAGTATTATGTGGGCGAAGAAGTCGACGCCGCGCTGGATACGATCGCAGATGAGGTCGACGCGCTCCTCGGCGAACTGCAGAACTGCAGGAACAGACTGGAAGGATACGAAGCGCAGGAGAAAAACGCGCAGTCTTTCGAAGAGCGTCTTCAGGAGCAGTTCCGGAAAAGCTTCGAGCAGATCCAGAACCAGCTGGAAGAGAAAAAGCGTGAACTGGAAAACCTGACGGAAGAGATCGGGCGTCTGCAGGATGAGAAGCGTGAGCTTTCCGCCGGCGTCGCGTCCGCTCTTCGCGACTCGATCCAGCTCCAGAACGATCTTCTTGAGCGCTGGGAAGACAGACCCAAACCGCAGGAAGAAGCAGCCGGTGATGTCCCGGACGAGACGGACAGCTGCGTCCCTGAAGAACCCGAACTCCCTCCCATCCCCTTTCCGGACGCCCAGGAAGTTCTGGAATCAGATGTCTGGAATTCATGAACATGCCGATATGAAAACAGGCAGATACGAGAACGTATCTGCCTGTTTTTTGATGAGCGGGCATGAGCGCGGGCAGAGAACACGTCTCCGTTCCGTGCAGGCCGCAGACCGGATCATACGGAAAAGACCGGGGAGATTATTCCGCGCCTTTATTTCCCGATGACGACAAAGGTATTAACCATGCAACGGAAACGTGTGCCGAAGCCGTCTGCCGACTCAAAGGAATAATGTGCCGCAGCGACACGGCATGTCCCGTCGGATGCGGGGATGACATACACCGTCTGCATCTGGTCGGCTGTCTGTCCGGTACCCTTGACTTCGGAAGCGCCGATCCTGATGCAGGTACCTGCGAATTCGAGATCGAAGATCCCGCGGGTGATCTCATACTCTTTGGACAGTTCTTCGCTTATGGCAGCGGCGGTAGTCTCCGCGTCCTGGCTGCTGAACCTGACTTCCAGATAGTTCTCGGGTTTGCCGGCATCGTCATAGGCGGATACGAAAAGTTCGCTGTCCGATCCGCTGACGTGCTTGAAGTTATCAATATCGCAGCCGATCCCGAATCCGAGCTCTTCATTCTCAAAGTACTCGTAATGGACAGTTTCTTCCATCCCCTCGATGGTGACCGTACCTTCGAAACGTTCGCCGGGCTGTCTGCGTCCGACGCCGTCATTGCCGGCATCGGGCTCTTCTTTTTCGTCATCGGGCTGTGCGGACTCTTTCTCGTTCTCCGGCTGTTCGGGCTGATCGTCATTCTCAGCGGGAGCTGCGGTTGCTTCCGGTGCCTGAGTCGGTTCCTCGATGACAGCATCCGGCGCCTTGTCAGGCTGAAGCGCGCTTGTTTTTTCAGCGCATGCCGAAAGCACAAGAACGACGAGGCAAAGCAGGATGATCAAAACAGAACTTCTTTTCATTTTTCCCTCCTGATAATCGCTGACAGTCACCGTTTGTACCGCACGCCCGGCGGATGTCAAGCGCCTTCTATGGATTTGACGGAACGGAACGCCGGGAGTTCCCACGTCAAACCGCAGTATTATATAACATGCAGGCCTGTTTATGCAAACGATCAGGTCATCGGGATGTTCCTGCCTTCTTTTGAGTGCAGAAAAGGACGCCTTCCTTACGGAGGCGTCCCTCTGCTTTATGATAGGATCTCGCTGCAGAAAGCTGAGATCCGTTCCGGGACTTCCTGTCCTGGCGCTTCCTTCGGATCCACCAGCGAGAGCGTCGCCTTAAGGCTGTCGTTCTCCAGCACCTTCCGGATCTGGGCGAACGCTTTGTCCGCCCCGCCTCCCGCATGCGTCATGCACACGGAGACCTCCATGCCGCGCAGCTTGTCCTTCTCCTTTGTCAGAAAGGAAAGGATCGGCGGAGAGACGCGGCCTGCCCATACGGGCGAGCAGATGACGGCGGCGCAGTACTGGCCGTCCGGGAAGTCATAAGGCTCCAGTTCGGGCTTTTCGCCCATGACGGCGCTCTTGCCTCCCCAGAAGAACTTGCGGAAGCCCTCGGACGGATACGCTTTTACCGGTTCGATGCGGATCAGGTCCGCTCCGAGCCTTTCGGCGATCTGTTCCGCGGCATACAGTGAGTTCCCGCTCATGGAATAGCAGATGACGGCTGTTTTCATGCGGTCTCCTTTCCGCGCTGTCCTTCAGCGGTCTATTTCTTCTTCCAGCGGATACCGGTCAGGGACCAGGCCGGGAGCACGATGGCGCCGCTGCCGTCCAGAGTCCCCTCGCCTTCCTCGACGCGGATCGTTTCAGGACTGTCGGGCGTATTCGTATCGGAAGGACTTCCCTGGATGGTACGGGTCACGAATCCGGTCTCCATGGGGATGTCGACGTCGATCTTGACGGTCTCAGGGGTGTCGGAGCCGTTCAGCAGCTTGACGTACACGTGTCCGTCGTCCTGCTGGGCGAGAACGGTCACCTTGCCGTAAGTGCGGTCCTGCACGCGCTGGACGTGTTCGCCGTTCAGGTAGCAGTCATAGCCTGTCTCGTCCGTCACGATCTCGAACTCGTTGACTTCCCCGTAGCGGATCGGCATATCGAAGGATTCGCCCAGAGGCTGCTCCTGATAGCGGTACAGGTAGTAGGCGCGGCCCTTGCCGTTCTCTACCGTCCAGCTGTACTGTTCGGTCTCCGCGAGGTTCCAGCGTCTTTCGCTCAGTCCGCGGAATCCGGGTTCCGTCGTATTGTGGGTCCAGACGGTCAGTGCGAATTTGGGCGTGGATTCGTCCACGTAGACCTTCGCTCTGTAGCGGATCTTCATATTCTGCTCCAGACCGAGGACGGAATGCGTCATATGCAGGGTCACGGGATAGCGGGTCACGTTCCCGAACTTCTCGTTGCCCTCATCGTTGCTCACGACGAAGCCGTCTTCGGTAGGCAGCCAGCGCCCCGTCAGCGTCTTGGAGACTTCCGCAGGCTTGCCGTCCACTTCAAAGGAAGCGACGCGGACGCCGTTGGTGTAGGCTATGAAGCCGGGGAAGCCGTATTTCACGGGTTGCATCTTCTCAGTCTCGAGTTCCTCGCGGATCAGGGTCTCTCCGCGGTCGGCGCCGAGGATGCTCAGCGCGTGCGCGAACGGGATGCCGCAGCTCCTGGCGTTGTCGAAACGGATGAGGTTCGGATTCCAGGACGCATAATGGATGTTCTCGAACAGCGGCGCGTATGCGGTCAGCGTCACGACTTCGGGGTTGTGCTCGGCACCCATAAGGAAAGCGGATTCACTGAGAGCGGAGCGGAGTGTCCCGACGTCCTCGCCGCGGGTCACGGCATATTCGCCGAGGAAGACCTGCGGGCCCTTCTTGTCATAACGGTCATACAGATGGCCGCTCTGGAAGAAGAACTGCCAGTCGTTGTAGTAATGCTCGTCGACGATCTGTGTGGGAAGACCGCGGCGTTCGGTATGCGCATTGGAGATGAGGATAATATCCGGATACTTTTCCTGCAGCGCCTGATAGAATACGGGATAACGCTTGTCATACTCGGGGCCGTCGTTCTCGTTTCCGATCTCGATGTACTTGATCCTGAAGGGTTCGGGATGGCCCATCTCGGCACGCAGGGCGCCCCAGCGCGTGTCCGTACCGCCCATCGCGTACTCCAGCGCCATGAAGGTCTCGTCCACGAAGGAATCCAGTTCTTCACCGAGGAAGAATTCAGGTCCGCGGCCCTGGCACGTCATGCCGCAGTTCACGACGTAGAGTGCTTCCATGCCCAGGTCCTCGCAGAGCTGGAGGTATTCATGGAAACCCAGTCCGTTCGTGGAACGGTAATGCCACAGATTCCACTTGCTCGGACGTTCCCACACGGGGCCAACGGTATCGGTGAAACGCATCGCGGTGTCCTTGTTCAGGCCTTCGACGATGCAGCCTCCCGGGAAACGCATGAAATGACTGTTGGTCAGTTTCAGAAGCTCCATGAGGTCTTTGCGCAGGCCGTGTCCCATATAGGTATCGGCCGGCATGAGAGAAGTGAAGCCGAGGATCAGGGTCCCTTTTTCCAGCGCTTTGAATTCGAAACGTGCGGAGGTATCGTCCGCGTCGGGCGTCAGTTCCGCGTCATAGCGGGCGTAGTCCCCAGCCTTGACGATGATGTCCGCCTGAGCGTAGACGGTACCGTCAGCCCCCGCGATGCGGACCTGCAGAGGCAGATCGGCGTCGGAACGCAGGAAGGCATAGAAACGGCAGGTCTTCCCCTTCAGCGCGGGCACGCCCACGTAGCCGACGTTATACAGGACGCCGTCTTTCTCGAAGTCTGCCTTCAGTGCGGCCAGGCGCTTCGCGTTCAGCGTCCCATCCTTCAGAAGCTCGATGGACGCATTGTCGGCATACCAGGCCGGCACGTCCGTAGGCGCGACTTTTTCAGCCCAGGACCGGGTGCCTTCACCGCGGAAAAACTGCTCGCGGAACCCCATCTTCGTACGGAAGAAGTCACCCCCGTCGATCGCTTCCGTCTCAGCGGGAAGCAGGCTGTCTTCGAAAGAGCGGTTGCGCAGCATCTCGGGATACAGACCGCTGTCGGCGGCGCGGTTGATATCCTCAAAAAACAGTCCGTAGAAATCTTTTGCGACACTCGGGCCTTCGGCCTTCGTACGCAGCGTGAGTCGGGTCATGGTGTGTTGCTCCTTTCAGTACAATATATCTGAATTTACCCTGATTCTATCATCTTTGGAAAATAAAGCAAGCGCAACCCCTTCGGATTGCGCCTGAAAGTATTACAGATCGTACTGAAGCAGATCTTCCAGAGTCTCGCCGCGGACGGCGAGACGGTCCTGCCCGTCATGCAGAAACACGACAGGCGGCCTGGGGATCCTGTTATAGTTGGAAGCCATGGAATAGTGATAGGCTCCCGTTGTGCAGACTGCGACCAGATCTCCCGGCTTCATCTCCTCGGGGAGCGAAACGTTTGGCTGGATGATGTCACCGCTCTCGCAGCAGCGTCCCACGAGGTCCGCATCGAAACGTGATTTCATCGAAAGGACAGCAGGAAGCACCGTATACTTTGCTCCATACAGCGCATAGCGGGGATTGTCGGTCATGCCGCCGTCCACGCTCACATAGTTCTTGTAGCCGGGGATACGCTTCACGTTCCCGACCGTATAGAGGGTCATGCCTGCATCGGCCACGATGCTCCTTCCGGGTTCCAGAAGGATCCTGGGAACATCCATGGAGAGCTCCGCGCAAACAGCGCGTACGGTCCGGGCAAGGCTTGCGATCTTGTCCGGGATCGACACTTCCGGATCGTCCTCCGTGTAGCGGACTCCGTATCCTCCTCCCAGATCCAGGATCTCGGGATAATAGCCGGTACGCTGTCCGATCTCGTCAGTGAAACGAAGCATGACTTCGGCCGAGCGTTCGAACACGTCTTCACCGAATACCTGAGAACCGACGTGGCAATGATAGCCTTTCAGACGGATGCCGGGAAGAGACAGCGCCAGCTCGATCGCGTCCACCGCCTGTCCCGTTTCGATGGCGAATCCGAACTTGGAATCGACCTTGCCCGTATTGATCGCTTCATAGGTATGCGTATCGATGCCGGGCGTCAGACGGAGCAGGATGTCCTGATCCTCGGAGCGGGCTTCGGCGATCCTCGACAGGAGAGCCAGCTCGCTCAGCTGATCCACGACGACCGTTCCCACTCCCTGTTCCAGAGCGAACACAAGATCCTTTTCCGTCTTGTTGTTGCTGTGGAAATACACGCGGTCCATGGGAAAACCGGCGCGCACCGCGGTCAGGATCTCACCGGACGAGACCACGTCCAGCGACAGTCCTTCTTCCGCTACGGTCTGGATCAGCGCTTTGTAGCAGGCCGCTTTGCATGCATAGAGGATCTCCCAGTTCCCATCGAAGGCTGCTCCCATCGCCGAAAGATACATACGGCAGTTTGCGCGGATGCGGTCCTCGTCCATGAGATACAGCGGAGTGCCGTACTTGTCCGCCAGGTCTTTGGTACGGACTCCGGCAAAAAGAAGATCTCCGGATTCGTCATAACGGATATTGTCTGAAAGCATGTTTCCTCCATTGTAAAATAAGAAAGACCGGCTGTCTGCAGACAGCCGGAAACCCAATCAGAGATCGGCTTCCATAGCGCTCCGCATCCATTCATGCGACAGTCTCACGCCTGTTCGGCCGTGAACCCAGATTCGACGCCCCGCGGCGGACGTATCCTCTTCGGCGCTTCAGCCTTTGGCTGTCCCGGAATACCGCGTTCCCGGGGGACAGTGACTCATCTGAAAGCGCGCCTCTATGCAAGTTGCGGAAATTATATCACGGAAAAGTAAGATTTGCAATCAGACCGAATACCAAAAAAACCGGGCTGAAGAGCCCGGTTTTGCACAGTTTTGCAGATCTCCTATTTGAGGAAGCCGAGGTTGCGGATGATCGCGGGTTCCTTGGCCTTGCCCTGGCAGATGTTGATGAAGCAGATGATCTTCAGTACGAAGAAGATGCACTCCATGATGGCCACGGCGATCGGAACGATGAACGTCCAGAAGAGCACGGCGGTCGCGAGGATCATGAGGATCTCGCAGACTTCGAACTTCAGAGCCTGACGGATGTGGAAACGGGTGAACTCGGACTTGTTGCTGGCAAGGAGAGCCACAACGATGCCCATGATGCCCATCAGATAGACCAGCATCGCGAAGACCTTGTTGTCAGAGATGTCCTGCTTGTCGAATTCGGCGGTATGATCGAAGGGATCAAAGGCCGGCTGAGGCTGGGCCTGCGGCGGATAGGGAGCATAGTTATACTGCTGCTGATTGGGGTTGTACTGCTGCTGAGGAGGAACCTGATTGGGAGCAGCTTCCTGCTGAGCGCCGAACTGGAAACCGCATACCGGGCAGAACAGCGCCTGATCCTCAACCTGAGCGTTGCATTTCGGGCAATTCTTCATGGCTTGTCTCCTTATGATTCTCTTAGTTTTCCACGCGCTTGAGCACATGGTTTTGATTAAGACATTTTTACCACAATTGTCTACAAATGTCAATCTGTTTTTATGGATAATCTGCAAAAAAGAGATGCTGTCCGGAGATCACGCAGCGCAGGTTTCACGGCTGTTTCTCCTCTGAAGTCTTCTCCCCGCTCTCTTCTCCGTTCACAGCCGCGCTGTCCAGTGTGGAACCGAACACGTAAAAACGCTGATAGAGGAATTCCGTCACAAAATTCAGAAGCATGTTCAGGGCAGTCACCAGGTACTCGTTCCAGCCGATGCCGGTCAGGACATGTTCGAGCCAGGTGGACAGAGGCGTAAACACACAGTAAAACAGCGCAACTTTGGCCATGGCGACGGGAACGTTGCCAGCGGACCGGAACGTGAATCTCCTGTTCAGCGTGAAGTTCCATACGACGGACAGGACGAGGGCAATCAGATAGCTGATCCAGTAGCTCAGCCCCGCAAACTCGTTGAGCAGAGTAAAAGACACGATCTCGATCAGTCCTGCACTGATGGAAAACAGAACGAAGCGCAAAGCGCGTACCCATTCTTTCATGAACGAACATATTCTCCTTCTTTACGATAAGTGAGCATGAAACACAAAAGACCTCCGCAATCAGGCGGTTTTCGTTCTATACTGCAAATGAGATTATAGCAAATACTACATATCCGATTCAAGCAGGCGGAAACTGCCGAAATCACGGGGAATCAAAGAGAAATGCCGCCGGAAATGATTCCGGCGGCTCTGTGGAGCGGGTGATGGGAATCGAACCCACGCAACCAGCTTGGAAGGCTGGGGCTCTACCATTGAGCTACACCCGCGTCTCTGGAGCGGAAAACGAGACTCGAACTCGCAACCTCCGCCATGGCAAGGCGGCGCTCTAGCCAATTGAGCTATTCCCGCAAGAGCGTGATGAATGGTGCGGGCGAAGAGACTCGAACTCATACACCCTTGGGCTTCAGATCCTAAATCTGACGCGTCTGCCAATTCCGCCACGCCCGCATCTTGGTGACCCATCGGGGATTCGAACCCCGGACACCCTGATTAAAAGTCAGGTGCTCTACCGACTGAGCTAATGGATCATGTATCTGGCTGGGGCGGCAGGGATCGAACCTGCGAATGAGGGAGTCAAAGTCCCT